>Ga0116227_10003099_pt1 | contig 37262 bp, 30 predicted proteins | sample S1TSphgellanicum_FD_89693 | JGI IMG/M metagenome (GOLD analysis project Ga0116227, IMG submission 89693) | Host-associated microbial communities from peat moss isolated from Minnesota, USA - S1T2_Fb - Sphagnum magellanicum MG | ecosystem: Host-associated > Plants > Peat moss > Unclassified...
AGAGCGGCCGCCTTGATGCGGCTGCGAATTCTCTGCTCGCGGTCGGCTTCCGGGCGGAGCGCCGCGATGGCGGCGAAATGCTGCGTGACGATCGCCATGTTGGCGGCGTCGCTGGAAGCTCGCACGCGCTCCAAGCTTGCTCGGGCGTATTCGAGCGCCTCTCGGAAACGACCGGCGGCGATCAGGTAAGCCGACAGGTTCATCAAGACCGCCGGGTCCGTGTCGGTCGTGGGCGTTTCGGCCGCATCGAACGCGAGCGCCAACGCCGCATCGATGCGGCCGAGGCGATAGGCGAGTTCCGCCAGGTTAATGGAGACATCGACGATACCGCGGACGTTGCCTAAATTCTGGAAACCGGTCAGCGCCTCTTCGAAGTATCGCTGTGCCTCCCGATCCTCGTCGGCGCAGAGATGGGCCGTCGCGAGATCTTGCGCTGCGATCGCAGCGGACTGCTCCAAACCTCGCTCGCGAAAGAGCGCGAGCGCTTGGCGAAGATAGGGCTTTCCCGCGGCCGGATCGCCGCTGACGGCGAGCGTAAATCCGAGGCAGACCTCGGCTCGCGCCGCGCCGACCCGATCGCCGAACGCCTCAAAGGCGGCCAGCGCCGCTCGGGCCGAATCGATGACGACGAATTTCTCACGCAAGGGAACGTGGACGGTCGCCTCGGCGAGTTTGAGTTCCGCGGTCAACTGCGGGTCCGTGCCGTCGTCTTCGCTCAGCGCAAGTTGCGTCCAACGCCGCCCTTCAAACGGAGCGAGTCTGCCGAAGAGGCGCGCCAAACGTGCGCAGAGGTGCGCGCCGGCGCGCACGTCGTTGCGTTCTTCAAGCGCCCAGTGGAGCGCTGCCCGCACGTTGTCGAGCTGCGGTCCGAAACGATCCTCCCACCGTTGCGAAGGCATCGTCTCCCAAGCCGCATCGGCTTCGTTCGCGAGCGCGACACTCCACGCGAGCAGTCCGGCTTGCGCGCGCGGCGCATCGCCGGAAGCCGCGAGCTTTTCGAGGCCGTATTCGCGCAGCGCTTCGACGATGCGAAAGCCGGAATCGTCATCGGTCCGAGGTGCGACGTCGACCGTGACGACCGATTTGTCGACGAGATTCGCGACGACATCGCCCACGTCGAGGTCGCTCACGTCGTCCGCGCAGAGCGCTTGGGCCGAGCCGATGGAGAAGCGCGAAGCGAACAGGCAGAGACGCGCGAAGACCGCGCGTTCCTGCGGCGTCAAGAGCTCCCAGCTCCAGTCGATGAGTCCGCGCATCGTACGCTGCCGCACGGAAGCCGTGCGCGAACCGGTCGTCAGCACCTGTAATTGTTTATCGAGCCGTTCCGCGAGCTCCGTAACGCTCATCGTGCGCAAACGCGTCGCCGCGAGTTCGAGCGCGAGTGCGATGCCGTCGAGTTTGCGAACGATGGCGGCCACCGTTGCCGCGTTCTCGTCCGTCACTTCGAATTGCGCGTTCGAGGCTTTCGCGCGAATCGCGAACAGCGCGATCGCCGAAAATCTTTCCGCTGCGTTAGCCGTAAGGCGAACGCCGGGAGCGGGCATCGCGAGCGAGGGCATGCGGTACAGTCCCTCGCCCGTGTATGCGAGCGGTTCGCGGCTGGTCGCGAGGATCGATACGTTCGGCGCGCTCACGAGCAGCGACTGCGTGAAGTGCGCCGCGGCATCGACGACGTGTTCGCAGTTGTCGAGCACGATCAGCATGCGGCGTCCGGCGAGCGCGCGCTTTAACGTGACGAGAATGGGTTCGTGGGTCGACTCGCGCACGTCGAGCGCTGCGGCCACCGCGCTTGCGACCGACAGCGGATCTTCGAGCGACGCGAGTTCGACGTAGCGCACGCCGTCCTTGTAGTCCGCGAGAACGGCGAGCGCGACTTCGAGCGCGCAGCGCGTTTTGCCGATGCCGCCCGTTCCCGTGAGCGTCACGCCGCGACGCTCGCGCAGCAATTCGCGAATCGCCGCGATGTCGTCCTCACGCCCGACAAAACTCGAGATCTGCAGCGGCAGATTGTGCGTGGCCGCGGCCGCCGTTCGCAACGGCGGAAAGGACGCCGGGCCGTCCGCCCCGGCGAGTTGCGAAATCCGCTCGGGTGCGATCAGGTCCCGCAGAACGTGCTCGCCGAGATCCTGCAACGCGTCGCGATAGCGCTCGTCGGCACGCAGAAAAGCGGTGGTTGCGCTCGAGACGAGGATCTGTCCGCCGTGCCCGAGCGCCATGATGCGCGCGACCCGATTGACGGCGGAGCCGAAGTAATCACCGTCGCGTTCGTGCGCCGTCCCGGTATGCAGTGCGATGCGCACGCGCAGGCCGTCGACCGCCGAAAAGTCCTCGCCGGCGAGGCGCCGCTGCGTTTCCAGCGCGGCCGCCGCGGCGTTCGCGGGGTCGGCGAAAGCCGCGCAGAAGGCGTCGCCGGCGGTTTTGAACACGTGCCCGCCGTGGGCGACGAGCGCGGCGCGGACGATTTCGTCGTGACGGGCTAGTGCCGCGGCCATGGCGCGGCCGTCCCGTTCCCAGCGCAGCGTGCTGCCCTCGACGTCCGTGAAGAGAAACGTGACGATGCCGCTGGGCGCGCCGACCACGGGCGAACATTCCCGCGTTTCGATGTGAGAATCCCGTATCGGCCCCGCGCGAAACGGCGCGCACAGGCCCGGCCGCGGCCGAATTGTAAGTGCCGCCCGATGTCTGACACATGCTTCTTCGAGCCGCTCGGCAACGGCCGGTTTCTCGCGACGCGCGCGACCGAAAGCCCGTGGGACCGGCGTCTGCAACACGGCAGCCCGCCGACCGCCCTGCTCGCGTACGCGGCGGAGCGGGCGTTCCCGCGCCCGGACGTTCGCGTCGCGCGCGTCAACGTCGAGTTTCTCGGCCCGATCCCGCGCGATGTGGTCACCGTAACGGCGACGGTGGCCCGTCCCGGCAAACGGATCGAATTGCTCGAAGCCGTGCTCGCGAGCGAACGCGACGGACGCGACATCGCGACCGCCCGAATTTGGCGCATCGCGGTCCAGCCGGATCCCGAACTGGAAGCGCGCGCCGCCTTGAGCGCGGAACCGTCGCCGATTCCGGCGGCAGCGGAGCCCGAACTCTTCGGGATCGCGGCGGGGACGTGGGGGTACGCCGACGCCTTCGAATGGCGCTACGCCGCGGGCAGCCCGCACGAAGTCGGGCCGGCCAAGGTCTGGGCCCGTCCGCGCTTCCCGCTCGTGGCGGGCGAAGAACACGATCCGCTGTCCCGCATCCTCATCGTCGCCGATTCCGCCAACGGCATCAGCCACGAACTCGCGTTCACCGAGTGGCTCTTCGTGCCGCCGACGCTTTCGATCGCGCTCCAGCGGCACGCGGCCGGCGATTGGGTTTGCCTCGATGCGCACACGAACCTCGGCCCCGACGGCCACGGCGTCACCGCGTTCACCCTTTCCGACCGCTACGGCTACCTCGGCTCCGGCACCCAAGCGTTGCTCGTCGAGCGCCGCTTACGTTAAGGGGGGCGGTCGCGGCAAGGCGGCGGCCGCAGCAGGGGCGGCCGCGTGCGGGCTACAACCGGATTGAGTTTGCCCTACTTCCCTTTCCCTGGAGGCTCGCGAGCGATTGAAGATCGTCGTCACCGTCAAGCTCGTTCCGGATACGAACGCCGATAAGCGCATCGATCCGGCGACGAAGCGTTTGGTCCGCACCGGCGTGGAAACCGTTTTGAATCCTTTCGACGAATACGCGATCGAGCGGCGCTGCAAATCAAAGAGAAGGCGGGCGCGGGCTCCACCGTTACCATCGTGACGCTCGCTCCGGAAACCGGTAAGGAGATCGTTCGCAAGGCGCTCGCGATGGGCGCGGACGACGCGGTCATGATCTCCGATCCGAAGGCCGAAGGTTCGGACGTGTGGGGTACGGCGTACGTTCTCGCCCAAGCTATAAAAAAGGCCGGCTTCGATCTCGTTATAACGGGCACGCAGTCGACCGATTCCACCACGGGCGAACTGCCGGGTGCGCTCGCCGAATATCTCGGTGTTCCCGGTGTGACCTACGTTCGCAAGCTGGCCGTTGAAGAGACGACGATCCACGCCGAACGCGAAACCGATACGGGCTACGCCAAGGTGCACGCGCCGCTGCCCGCCGTCGTCAGCGTGACGAAATCGATCAACGAGCCGCGCTATCCCTCGCTCAAAGGCATCATGGGCGCCAAGAAAAAGACGATCCTCGTGCAATCGCTCGCCGATGCGGGCGTCGAGCGGCCGGTCGGCGCCGAAGGCGCGCGCACGGTACTGACGTCGCTCGAGACGCCCGCCGCGCGCGGCAAAGGTCAAGTCTTCGAAGCTGCCGATGCGCTCGCCGGCGCCCAAAAAATTCTCGACTTCCTCCGTGAAAGAAAGCTCGTCTGATGCGCGACGTTCTCGTTTTCGTGGAACACGTCGCCGGTGTGCCGCGCCGTGTCTCATTTGAAATTGCGACCAAAGCCAAGGAAATAGCGACCGCGCTCGGCGGAAGCGTTCACGCGCTCGTGCTCGGCAAGAACGCCGGCACCGCGGCGGAAGCGCTCAAAGCGTATCCGGTCGACACGATCCACGTTTCCGAAGACCCGGACATCGACGGGTTCCTGATCGATCCGTCGGTCGACTACCTCGAGGCCGCTGCCAAAGCGGTCGGCCCGGCGCTCGTGCTCGTGCCCTTCACGATGATCGGGCGGGACCTCGGCAGCCGGCTCGCCGCCCGGCTCGACGCGGGCCAGACGGCCGACGTGACCGACGTTGTGGTGGCCGACGGCAAGGTGACCTGCCTATCCCCCAAGCTCGGCGGTACGGTCGTGACCGCTTGCGCCTTCAAGGGCGACTACGGCATCGCCGCGATCCGTCCGAACTCGTTCAAAGCGGCGCCTGCCGCCGGCTCGGGCACGATCGTCCAACTCGAAAAACCCGCCGGTAAGACGTACGCCATCGTGGTCGAGGAAGAAGTGGTTGAAGCGGCGGGCGAGGTCGGCGTCGAGGAAGCTTCGACCGTCATTTCCGGGGGGCGTGGCGTCGGCGGCCCCGAACCGTTCAAAACGATCCTTAAAGATCTCGCCGATTCACTCGGCGGTTCGGTCGGCGCCTCGCGCGCGGCCGTGGATGCCGGTTGGATCGGTCACGGCCACCAGGTCGGACAGACCGGGAAGACCATTTCACCCAACCTCTATATCGCCGTCGGCATCTCGGGGGCGATCCAGCACAAAGTCGGTATGCGCACGGCAGCGACGATCGTCGCGATCAATAAGGACGGCACGGTTCCCATCGGCGAGTTCGCAGACTTGCTCGTCGTCGGCGACCTCTTCGCAATCGTTCCCGAATTGACGAAAGCGATCCGCGCCGTCCACGCCTGACCCGAAGCGATTTCTGAAAGAGCCAGTTTGAAAAACGTAGCCCGTATCTTCTCCGCAGCCGCCCTCGTCGCCGCCGTCTCGTTTGCCGCTGGGAGCGTCGCGATCGCGAAGAAGAGCCCGGAGGCCTCGCCCTCACCGTCCGCGTCGCCGAGTTCGTCGCCCGCGCCGTTGCCGACCGCAACGCCGCAGCCGCCCGCTATCGCGATCCCCGCGCTCGAAGCGAAGATCAAAGCCGATCCGAGCGACCGCGACTCGCTCCAGCAACTCGCGGGCTACTACCTCGGTGAGGGCCGCGCCGACCAGGCGCTCGCCCTCACTCAGCGTCTGATCTCGCTCGGCGCGAAAACGGCGCAGGTCTATTATCTCGACGGCGTTGCGAATCAATCGCTCGGCCGGATCAAGGATGCGACCGACGATTTCGAGCAAGCGACGAACCAGGAACCGACCAACGCCCAAATTCTGCTCACGCTCACGAATCTTTACCTCCAAACCAATCGCGCGTCCGATGCGGAACGGGTCGCAAAGCGCGCGACGACGTTCAACCCGACCGACAAACGCTCGTTCGAAAATTACGGCCTCGTGCTCGGCCAGGAAGGCAAGTTCGACGACGCTCGCGCGCAGTTCGAAACGGCCGCCAAACTCGATCCCAAAGATCCGGAGCCGGTCGTTCTCGAAGCGCGCTCGTACGTTTCGCAAAAGGCGTTGCCGCTCGCGGCAACGCTCTTCGATCGCGCGTTGACGATCGACCCGAACGATCCGGACGCGCTCTTCGGGAAGGCGAGTTTGCAGGCCGCCAATCACGACGCGACGGGCGCGATTGCGACCTACGAGCAGTTGCTCGCGGTCGAACCGAACGACGAACAGCGGGTCGCGGTATTGATCGAAGAAGAACGCTTCTATTTAGCGGAGAAACAAAACGACAAGGCCGTCGCCGTGCTCGCCCGCATCGAGTCGACCTATCCGGCCGTTGCCGCCGGGCACATCGCGTACGGCGACTACGATGCCGGCATCGCCCACGATCAAAACGCGGCGGAGAAGGAATGGACGACGGCGCTCGGACCCAACCGCGACAATCCCGACGCGCTGCAGCGCCTCGGGCAACTCGCCGCTTCGCGCAACCGTTTGGGAGACGCGATCGGATTCTTCAAACAACTGACCGCCGCGCAGCCGAGCGACCCGCGCACGTGGGGCATTCTCGCGCAAGCGTACAGCGCGAACAAAGATTTCGGCGCCGCGCGGGATTCGTACCGGCACTCCTTCGAACTCGCGCGGACGCCTCAGGCTCTCGCGGGGCTCGGTGCGAGCGACCTCGAGCTCAAGAACTATAAGGAGTGCGGCCAAGTCTTCACGGCGATCGATCGTAACGCGAACGCGTATCTCAAAGCGAATCCGCTGCTGTACTACGTGTGGGGCAAGTGCTCCGTGGCCGAGGGCGACAAGCCCGCGGCGCGCAGCGCGTTCACGCGCTTCAAACCCTTCGTGAAGCCCGGCACGCCGCTCGCACTCGAAGTCGCGAAGGCCCTCAAGACGCTCGGCCCGACGACGGCCCCCACACCGAGCGCGAGCGGGAAACCGGCGCCGAAGGCGACTCCTTCGGCGAAGCCACGGGGCTAGGCCGGTAGCCGTGGTCGTCGTTTACGACGATCTTTTCACGGAGCACTTGCGGGGCGTCGCGCATCCCGAATCGCCGGACCGCGTGGCGAGCGTCGCCGCGCACCTGGAGCGCGCGGGTCTGTTCGCGGAGCGCGCTGCGGCGCGCGACGCGAGCGATGCCGAACTCGAACGCGTTCATCCGCATTCCTATCTCGAACGCGTCAAACGCGACGTCTCGACCGTGGGCACGTCGGCCGGCTATCTCTCGACGGGCGATACGGTGATCGATGCGTCGTCGCTGGCCGTCGCCCGGCGGGCCGCGGGCGGCGCGATCGCCGCGATGGAGGTTGCGGCGCAATCCCGCTCGGCCGCCTTCGCACTCGTTCGCCCCCCCGGCCATCACGCGGAGCCCGCGCGCGGCATGGGTTTCTGCGTCTTCGGAAACGCCGCGCTCGCTGCCCGGGCCTTCGTTGCGACGTACGGCGGCCGCGCGCTGATCGTCGATTTCGACTACCACCACGGCAACGGCACGCAAGCCGCCACGGGCGACGGCGTCTCGTTCGTTTCGACGCACGCTTTCCCGGCCTATCCGGGAACGGGGGGCGTCGCCGAGCAGCGGTTCGATACCGCCGGAGCGATCGTCAACGTGCCGCTTCCGCCGCACGCCTACGGCACCGAGGCGTTCGTGGCCACCTGGCAGCGCCTCTTACCGGCAGTGGCCGAGCGCGTGCGGCCGGATCTGATCGTCGTGAGCGCGGGCTACGATTTTGCCGCCGGGGATCCGGTCGGCGATCTCGGGGTCGATGCGTCCCTCGCCTCCGCGGCGCTCGCCACGCTGATCCGGGAGGTCGCCGAGACCCATGCTTCGGGCCGCGTGGTCTACTGCCTCGAGGGTGGCTACGAGGTCCCGACGCTCTGCCGCGCCGTCGAGGCGACGCTGCGCGGGCACGCCTCGGGGAGCTCGAACGGCGCCGCCGATCCGGAAGCGATTCCGGCCCGTCAGGCGGCGGTCGTTACGGCCGTGAACGATTGGCGTATCTGATCTTCGTCCTGCGTGCCGGTATCGGCGCGCTCTTGATCGTCGCGGGCGTGCTCAAAGCCCACGACGGTCCGGCGGCCACCGCCACCTCGATCGCCGGGTATCGAATTCTTCCGCTGGCGCTCGTCGCGCCGCTGGGAGTCGCTCTGCCCTACGTCGAGATTCTTCTCGGCGGTTATCTGGCGGCGGGCTTGTTTACGCGCGTCGCGGCTTGGGCGGCCACGATCCAATTCGCGATCTTCGCGGTGGCCGTCGGGTCGCTCGTCGTGCGGGGCATTCCGGCGGATTGCGGCTGCTTCGGTTCGACGCTCGCGACACCGCCGTCGTGGGGTCACGTCGCCGGTGACGTCGTGCTCGGGCTTGGCGCGCTTGCGATTGCGCTCGCGTCGCCCGGTGCGTTCGCGGTCGATCGGCGGCTCGGATTGAGCGGTACCTTCGAAGCCCGGCGCGAAAGCTAAAGGGGTAATGAACCGAGCCGAACGCCGTCCGACCCTGCCCTCCCGTGCCGAACTGCAAGCGCGCGCGCAACGCCGCCGCTTTGCGGTCTTCGGATCGCTCGGCATTCTCGCGGTCGTCATCATCGTGGCCGTCGTGCTTGCTTCGCGCGTCCCGAAAGCCGCCTCCGATGCGCCCGCGGCCGCGGCGATCGCCGTCGGGCAGAAAGCGCCGGAGTTTGCCGTCTCGACAACGGGCGGGCCCTTCGACCTCGCGCAGGCCGGCGGCAAGCCGACGCTGCTCGAAGTCTTCGCGACCTGGTGTCCGCACTGCCAGCGTGAGACGGCCGTTTTGAATTCGGTGTACGCGGCTTACCGCGGCCGAGTCAACATCGTCGCCGTTGCGGGCAGTCCGTATGCGATGGATGAGTCCCAACCCGAGTCGCAGGCCGACGTGGTTGCGTTCATGGAGAAGTTCAACGTCGCCTATCCCGTCGCGTTCGACTCGACCCTCGATGTCGGCCACAAATATCTTCAAGGCGGCTTCCCGACCGTCGTGCTCATCGGCACCGACGGTCGCATCCAATCGCTGCGCGACGGCGAGATTCCGAAACCGGACCTCACCCATGCCCTCGACGCCGCCCTCGCCGGCAAAACGCCCGACCCAAAGATGGGCTTAAAAACCTAATCTCTTCGTCGCCATTCCGCGCGGCGCCGGCCTCCGATGGCTAGGGCACGACGCTCTGCGCGATTTCGACGAGTTCGGGTAGCAGCAGGTCGCCGACGAGGGCGAAGGCCAGGCCATGCTCTTTCCACGTGAGCAGCGTCGTCGGGCCGTCCTCGATGTATTCGGCCACGTGGCCTTCGAAGTGCGTCGTCTTGGGTCGCAGCGCGCCGAAATCGGCCGCCGCGTTCGCATCGTTTTCGAAGAGCGAGATCGAGCGAAGGCCGTCGGTGTACAGAAGGTGCAAGGTTCGGACGCCGTTGACGGTCGTCACGTCCGCGCTCTTGAGATCGAAACCTTGGGGAAGATCGCTCGGCCGGTACGGAGAGAATCCGGCGTCCTTGATCTCCTCGCCGACGTCCGTCGACGGCTGCGCGGGACCGGGCCCGGTAACTTCCGCGTAGCCGCTCGGCGTTTGCGTCGCGAAGAGACCGTCGGGAATCGACCCCGTGTAGCGTAACTCTTCGAATCGCATCTGCGAAGCGACCGAACCGTTGGCATGATATTCCTCGCGCTTGAGCACGAGGTGCGTGCCGCGGTCGATCCAAACGCGCATCGCACGTTCGCCGGTGAACCGGTTGATCAACACGACCGACATGGTCGAATGGCCTGCGACCGTTTCCGTCCCGTCGTAGATCGCGCGATAGTTCTCGGTCATCGCGTTGAAGCCGGTCGCCGAAGCGAGCTGATCGTCCGGGAGCATGGCCCGCGAGACCGTGAGCGTTTGGTGTTTGGTGTCGAACTGATAGTTCGCGGTTCCCCGCGTGATGACGTAGTCGCCGTAGAGTGCTTCGGGCGCGACGAACCAGCGCCGCGTCAGCGACGGTGCGCGGTGCTCGACCTTGACGATGGTTGCCATCGCCCGATTCGAGCTGAAACGAACCGTCTCGAGCTGTCCGATATACGAGACGGTCCGGGGCGCGAGGAGGCTCTCGCGCAAAAGCGCCGTCGGGTCGTCCGACGGCGCGATGTTCGCGGCGCGGACCCCTTCGCCACAGGTGACGGCCGCGAAGGCCGCGAGGGCGAAGAGTCCGCGGGCGACCTTAGCGCACGCCATCGCTAGCGGACGCCGCCGCGAGACCGCCGTCGCTCCCATCGTCGCCGCTCGTAGAGTTCGGAACGAGCATCGAGGTCTCGAGGACGGCCGAACTGGAACGTTCGGAGAGCGAGTTCGCCGACGTCTCGGCCGCGTGCGCCTCGAAATAGTAGGCGGCATCGACCATCGGACCATTGGGGTGCGCGAAGGGCGAGGCGAAGAAGCCGCCGATCAAGAGCGCCGCTGCCACCGGTAGCGCGAACGCGGGCCGCAAGAGTGCCCGCAAACGAGCCGCCGGGCCAGGCCGGGCCGCTCGAACGCGTTCCCAGACGGCCGCCGCCACGAGCGAGGGCATCTCGCGTTCGTCAGCGCGCGCCGCCGACCGAAGCGCTTCGCCGAGGGTCGCTTCGAGTTCGTATGCGTCCCGGCACGCTGCGCAGCCGGCAAGATGGGCGTGCGCCCGCGCATCGTCGCCCGGCGAAAGTTCGCCGTGCACGAAGTCGATGAGAAGGTCGGTCGAAAGGTGGTCGTTCATCGTTCCTGTTGCGCGCGAGCGCGTTCGACGAGGCGGCGGAGGAGGGCTCGGGCCCGGTGGAGCCGGGACCGTACCGTCCCGATGGAGCACCCCATGATCTCCGCGATCTCTTGATAGCTGTATTCTTCGATATCCGCGAGTACGACGACTTGACGCTGGTCTGGTGAGAGCTGGGCCAGGGCCTTCGAGAGTGGTTCGCCGAGCTGGCGCTCGACGTAGTCTTCGATGGGCGTCACGGCGAGCGGCCGGCTCCCGCCGAATTGCTGGGGTGCGTTGTCTTCGGGGATCTCTTCCTGGAAACGTCCTTTTCGTCTGCGAAGTTCGTCCCGGTGAAGATTCGTTACGATTCGGTAAATCCACGAGAGAAAGGACGTACCCGGGGCAAAGGAGCGCCATGCGCGATAGACGCGAATGAAAGCATCTTGCGTCAGGTCCCGGGCGTCCGCTTCGTTTCCGGTGAGCCGGAACGCGAAATTGTAGGTCGCCTTGCCATACTGCGTCATCGCTCGTTCGAGGAACGCCGTCTGTTCCGGGGTCGGCGGTTCGAGCGGCGCTCGGGGTTCGGCCATCGCGCGGGTATTGGGGAGCCGGGCCGCGATTACCCACCACAGCCACCGGCAGGGTGCTCGACCGATCCTCAGAATTAGGCAGAGCTAACGTTTGACCAAGGCCGGCCTAGTGGCCGTTAACGCTAGTGGCCGTGAACCCCGGACAATCACGCGCCCGTCACCCTGAGCCTGTCGAAGGGCCGCTCAATGAGCACCGAAAGTGCGGCTCGGGGGCCATCGGGGCCCGGTCACCCTGAGCCTGTCGAAGGGCGCCCCAATTTCTAAGGAGACTCCTCGCATTGGCAGCGATCACCGCACCGAAGAAGATTCCGCTGACCTCAAGCCCGGCCTGGCGCCGTTCGCTCGTGCGTCTGCTCGGGGTTCTCGGGCCCGGCCTGATCGTTGCTTTCGCGGATACCGAAGCCGGCAGCGTCACGACCGCGGCGACGTCGGGCGCACAGTTCGGCATGAAGCTCGTGCTCTTGCAATTGCTGCTGATCGTACCGCTGTACGTCGTACAAGAGATGACGGTTCGTCTGGGCACGGCAACCGGCAAAGGGCACGCCCAACTGATTCGTGAGAACTACGGGCTCTTCTGGTGCTGGATCTCGCTCGGCACGATGCTGATCACGAACCTCGCCGCACTCGTCACCGAATTCATCGGCATCGCCGGCGCCGCGCTGATTTTCGGCGTCAACCCCGTGCCGATGGTCGTGGGCGCGGCCGCAATCCTCATCGCTGTTTCCGCGACGGGCGCGTACCGTCGCGCGGAGATGGCGGCGCTCGGGCTGTGTTTGCTCGAACTGCTCTTCATTCCGGCAGCCTTTGCGGCGCATCCCTCAGCGGCGTCGATCGTGCGCGACGGCATCTTCGGCTCGCAACCACTCGACAACCGCGATTATCTGCTGCTCATTGCGAGCAACATCGGCGCCGTGATCATGCCCTGGATGATCTTCTACCAACAGAGCGCGACGGTCGATAAAGGCCTCAAGCTGCGCGATTTGAATTTCGCCCGGCTCGACACCGCGTTCGGCGCAGTCGCGACCCAATTGATCATGATCGCAATCGTGGTCACGACCGCCGCCACGCTTTTCGTGCGTCACATTTCGGTCACCGATGCTGCCCACGCGGCGCTCGCCCTCATCCCCCTGACCGGTCGCGCGTCGGGAATCATCTTCGGCGCGGCGCTCATCGGCGCCGCGATGCTCGGCGCCTTCGTCGTTTCCCTCGCGACATCGTGGGCTTTCGGGGAGGCGTTCAACTGGCCGTGTTCGCTCAACTACAAGTTCGGCGCGGCAAAACGTTTTTACGGCCTCTACGCCTGCATCGTCGGCCTCGCCGCCGCGATCGTTCTCGTGCCGCACTTGCCGCTCGTGAAGATCACGCTGTATGTCGAAGCCGGCAATGCGCTGGTCTTGCCGCTCGTGCTCGGTTTCTTGCTCGTGATGGCCAACGACAAAAAAATTCTAGGCGACCGTCGCAATTCGCTCTTAGGAAACGTCGTCGCCGTCGGCATCTCCACGATCTGCATCGCCCTCGGCGTTTGGTACGCCGCCCTCACCTTCATGGGCCAAACCGGCTAAAACTACTGCGTGGCCGCGGGGGCCGGCTGGGCAGCGGCGAGCTCCTTCATTTTCTGGACGTCGACCGATTGGAGCGCCTTGAGCGCCGTGTCCATGTCGATGCCGTCGCTCGTTACGCTGATCGCGAAGCGGCCCTCGACCACCTCGAAGAGTTCGGCGTGTTTTGTTGCGTTCGTCCACGACTCGTGGACTTTTTGCCCCCCGCCGAGGTCGACGTTCTTCTCAAAGCCCGCGTCGGTCTCGCTCTCAACGAAGTTCGCGGCGGTTCCGGCGAGAAGCGCGAGGCCGCCCGCATTGCCGAGGTCGGAGACCTCGAGCGAGAGCGTTCCGGCAGCATCTTTATAAGAGGCGCCGGCCTTGGAGCCCTTGATGCCGGCGATCGCGCCGCTCTCGCTTGTGGGCTCGCCGTTGGAAGCCAGGTCGCCGACGCTCGCGGGCAAAACCGTCTTCATTTGCTCGCGCGGGATGACCGCGACGTTCTTGTTGCCGGTGACGAGCGCTTTGAGCATGCCGAGCCCCGCCGCGGCCTGGGCACTCTGATCGCCCGATTTGCCGGCGGTCTCCGCTTGCGCGGCGGCGCTCTCGACGGCATTGACGGTGTCTTTCGCAGCCTGCTGGTTCGCGGCGTTTGGGCCGACGGCGTTGGCAACGATCGCGGCCGCGGCGTTTGCGGCGGCAGCTTTATCCGGTGAAGTTCCTCCCGCCATTGCTGAGAAGCCGCCGGTCACGGCCATCGCCACCGCACTCGTCGCCGTTGTTGCGACCGAGAGGACGATGCCGAGCACGATCGTGCAGCCGACCACGCTCAGGGTATAGAGCGGCGCCTTCTCTTTCGAGCCGCCCATGACGACCGGCAGACCGGTGAAGAGCAAGTAGATCCCGTACAGCCCGGCAAAGAGCGCCAAGAATCCCAGGAGCGGGATGATGCCGAAGATGCCGGCCAGGAACGACGGCGTCAACGAGTAGGCGGCCACCTTGAGCGCGGCCGGCCACGATTTGGCGGCGCCGAAAGACGGTGCGAGCAAGTCGACGATGACCGCTACGAGTAGCACGCCGACGAACGCGAACACGTACGAGAGAATCCCGGACGTGACGGCGGCGATGAGCGGCGGCCGATAGGTGCCGACAAACGGGATGCTGACGCCGATGACGGTCTGCCCGATGAAGGCAGCGATGGGCGCGATGGCCGCAAGCGGCGCAACGTACCCGGCAAGGATTGCCGCCGGGTTCGCAGGCTCCGCGGCCACGACCGGCCACTCCGTATTCGGGTGCACAACGATATTCGAAACCCGAGAGATGAGGCTCATGAACGATGTGCTCCTTTTGCAGCTACGGCACGATTGTAGGCCATGGCCGTGCCGAAATCGTCCCGGCCCTCAGAACGGGGCGGTGAGGCGGATCGAGGCGCGGAATCCCTCGCCCCATTGCGTCGTGTTGAAGCCGTTGTTGATCTTCAAGATGTACTGCGTGTCGGTGAAGTTTTCGAAGGTCGCATCGAAGCCGAGGCGCGTTTTGGCGCCGCGACCGGCATCGCGTCCGAGCGAAGCGTTCCAGATCATGTGAGGCGGCAGACGGCCGTTTCCGTTCTGAAATTGGACGGGATATCCCGTGCCGTATTGCGGTTCGAGACTTGCAAAGTACGAGCGATCCGCGCCTAAGCGCTTCGTGTAGTTGAGCGTCGCGTTGAAGGTTTGGTCGTGATCTTCGGGCGAGAGGGTCACGTCGGTCGGATCGGTGCCGGGCGGGAAGAGAAAGGTACTGCCGGAAATGCCGCCCGCGACCGACTTCGAGAGGGCGGTCGATAAAAAGAGCGAGTCGCCGTCGTGAAGCGCCGCGTCGACGCGAACCTCGACGCCTTTGGCGATGCCGATCGTGTTGTTGAAAACGGCGAAGATCGGCGTGTTGGCGAGTTGCGTCGTGTCCAAGACGTTTTCGACGTCGCGCTTCCAGAAATTGACGGTCGCGCGCGTTCCGGGCGCGAACGTGTGCGCTAGCCCGAACTCGTAGTAGGAGTCATGTTCGGGTTGCAGGTCGTACGGAGTCGCACTCGTCACGCCGCTCAGAATATCCGCGGCCTTGCGCGTGTCTTCGAGGAATGGCGCCGCGTAGAGCCGGCCGTAATACGCGTGAAAGATGTCGCTCGGCGCGAACTGACCGTTGAACTCGAGCCGCGGGCTCAATTGCGCCCCGCTCACGTAGCCGGTCGAATGGTCGTAGCGCAGCCCGCCGAGCACGGAGACGTAACGCGTCGGCGTCCACTTGTCTTGAACGTACGCGCCGAGGAGCGAACCGCGCTGCGCCGAGTCGTCCGTAAAGAACTGCGTCGGGATCGGGTTGCCGCTCGCATCGGTATCGTATGCGATCGTTTCGTTGCCCGCAAAGTTTTCGACCGATTCGTCGAGTCCGACCTTGATCGCGTTGTTCCCGAAGACGTGGAAGTGGTCGAGGCGGATGCCTTCGTAGTTCGAATGGCGGTCCTGGTCGAGCCCGTCGATCCCGCCGGCGAGATCGTTTGCGACGTCGCCGAGATAGCGGACGCGATCGTAACGGTACCAGGGTGCGATTTGCGTGTACGAATTGCCGTCGGCGGCGTTGTGCGTGAAGACGGCGTTGAGGAAGCGGCTCTGCTCGATCTGGACGTCGTCCGTCGCCGCCGGCACCACGATCGGATCGTTGAGATTCGGGGTGTCGTTGATCGGAATCTGGAAGGTCGCGTCGTTGTTCGAGAGGTCGAAGGACAGCGTGTCGTTCTTGCCGATGTCGGTCACGGTCCGCAAGAATTGATTGGACTGGTTCGATGAGTCGTGCACGGGCACGAACGTCGGCGAGTCCACGCCGCGGTCGGAGCGTTCCACGTTGAGGTTGAGGAAGACGCGGGTGTTGCCGAACGCGGTCGCCGATTCGGCGAGCGACGTCTGCGCGTCGCCGTAGGAGCCTGCGCCGACGGTCAGCGAGCCCGTTTCGGGCGCGCTCAAATCGGCTCGATGCGTCAAGATGTTCACGACGGCGCCCTGTCGCGAGCCGCCGAATTCGGCCGGGAAGGCTCCGGTGAACACCTCGAGCGAGTCGATCGTGCGTGGATCGATCACTTCGCTGAAATTCGACGTGGTCGCAAGGGGTAGCGGCACGCCGTCGATCTCGTACGCGAGGCCGTGGAAACCATGCGCCACGGGCTCGTTGTACGAAAAGCGGACGATGCCCGGGAGCGTTTCGATCACCTTGTCGAGGCTCTGATTATCCGGCAACGCCGCGAGCGCCTCACGACCGATCGAGTTGACGGAAACGGGCGCGGCGCCCGCTCCCTTCACCACTCCCGCGACCGTTCGTCCGATCTCTTTCAATTGGAGATCGAGCGAAAGCGAGATGACGGCATCGCTTTGGACGGCGACCGGTTCGGCGAGATCGGCCGAGCCGGCGCGGTGAACGGTAAGCGTATAGCGTCCGAACGGCACACGGCCGAAAGCGAACGCACCGTTTGCAGCGGTGACGGTCGCGAGCGTCGTGCCCTCGCCACGGAGGGTGACGGCGACGTTCGCGGCGGCCTTTCCGCCGTCCGTAACGGTTCCGCGAACGAATCCGGTCGTGTCGGCGAGGGCGGGTGCGGGTGCGGAAATCAAACAAAGCGGCGCGGCAAGACTTGCCGCGAGAAGCCATCTGTACAAGTTCGTCCTTTTCGAAAAGCGCGAGCGAGCGCGGCGCGGGGGCGCCGTGCGGTCGGGCGGGCTAGACGAAAACCGGGGGAGCGCGGCCGCGGCTCGCCCGAGCTCGGCCTCGGTCGAGCCGAAGGGACCTCCGCCGCTCCGTCAAGAGGATAGGCTCCGCGAAGGCGGCTCGGTCCGCGGCCACGAGCGCCGCAGCGCAAGCGCTGCCGGCCCGAGCGGCCGCGCGTTCGGCGCGACGCGCCAGCAGTGCGACGAGCGCGGCGATGGGAATCGATGCGAACAGCGCCCGCAGGCCCCCGCCGAGGCCGGCGTGGCCCTCGCAGAGTTCGAGCGCGAGGTAGGCCGCCGTCCCGGCGACGGCGAGGCTCGCAATGCTCTTGACATTCGAGCGAGCCGTCGTGATGTCTCTGGGCCCGAAAGCCTTCGACGCGGCGGCGGTTCGCCGGCGCAACGCAGCGAGCGCGGCCGCTATGAAGGCGGTTGTCAGCGTGGCCACAAGCGTCGCGCCGAGCAAAACGAGGAACGCGGCAGCAAAGCGACCGCCCGGTGCATGCCCAAAACCGGAGCCCGTGACGTGGACGAGGGCCCCGACGAGCAGCGCCGACGGCAGAAACGCCGAAAGCTTCCGGAGCGTCATCGAGGGCGTCCGTTCGACCTTGAGCGCGGGCCGCCCCCCGCGTCCGGAACTCCCAGATTCCTTCAAGGGACCGGCTTCGGTGCTGCGAACACAGCCCGCCCGGCCCCTCGCGCCGCCCCTAACGCACCCGAACCGCCCCCCCGAGGCCCATGCGCACCTCCTCCAAGAGCCGAATCCCGAGCGAAGCGACCGATGACGTCGGTCACATCATCGCGCTCTTGGTGCGCTTTCCGGAAATCGCGACGATCGTGTCGCATCCGACCGACGGCGCGTTGACGCTCTCGTTTGCCGTCGAAGCGCGGCTGGACCGGCGGGATGAAGTCGAGATCCGCGAGAGCGTCGGCGAACACGTTCGCTCGCTGCTCGAGCTGATGAAAGAGAAGCCGGCAACCCTGACGGTCGCGTGCGAGAGCGACGACTCGCTCAGCTTCGTGCGCATCACGCGGGACGCCGGCAGCTTTACGCGTGAGGAATTGCAACTCGTCGTGAGCTTGCTCGGCGAACGTTTCGGTTCGACGCTCGTGCGCAGCCCTGCGGCCGACGACGACGCCTTTGAGGACGATGGCGGCGCCGACGACCTCGTCGACTTTGCGATCGAAGCGCTGCGCGAGCCGGCACAGCAACGCAGCATGGTGGGCTTCCGCGAGGAGAAGCGGGTGCTCGTGTATTTCGTGAAATCACGAAAGAAGGCCAAAGCGCGCGCGCGGTCGTAGCGCGCCCCGTGCTCGTTGACTTCCATTCCCATACGACCGAAAGCGACGGAACGCTTTCGCCCGCCGATGTCGTCGGATTGATGCGCGCGCGGGGCGTCGAGATTTTCTCGATCACCGATCACGATGCGCTCGGCGCCTATCCGAAGATCGAAAATCTGACCAACGGCGCGCGCGTCATCACGGGCATCGAACTCAACACGACCTATAAGGGAAACGAGGTTCACGTCCTCGGCTACGGATTTCCGCTCGATTCCCCCGCGATCGATGAGGCCGTAACGACGAACAAACACGAACGCGACATGCGCGCGGAAAAAATGATCGCCCAGCTTCAGGCTGCGGGATACGACCTCGACATCGAAGCGGTCCGCGCCGAAGCCGCGCACGAGGGCACGGCGCTGGGCCGTCCGCACGTCGCGCGCGCGCTCATTCGCGCCGGCATCACCAAGGACATCGACTCGGCCTTTCGCGACCTCCTCGTCCCCGGCAAACCGGGCTACGTTCCGCAGCTTTACATGCTGCCGCATCAGGCCGTCGAATTGATCGCGAAAGCCGGCGGCGTTCCGGTGCTCGCGCATCCGAGCCGGCTCAAGAACGAGTCGATTATCGACGAACTCGTGGCCGCCGGGCTCGTGGGGCTCGAGGTGTTCTATGGAACGCACGACCCGAACCAGGTCGCCCACTACCGTTCGGTAGCGGCGCATTTCGGGCTCGTCATGACGGCGGGTTCCGATTTTCACGACCCGAAATACAATGCGCGCGGCGTCGGGATGGACGTCGAGCGCGAGGACCTTACGGGATTTCTCGACCTCGTGCTCTAGAACGATCCTATCCGGCGCCGACAAGCAGGAAATGCGCCTGTCCTAGCGCCATCGATAGGTGTGCCTAATTTCTTAGACCGGTCGGGCTCCTTTCGGCTGCTAACCGCCTTGACGGCGTTTGGCGCGCTGGAAGTCTTCTCGTCGCCGATAGCATCGGCTATTCCGTACTTCGCGCACGAGTACGGCCTCGTTTGCCAGAAATGCCACACGGTAATCCCTCGGCTCAATGCCTTTGGGCTGGCCTTCCTGGATCACGGGTATCAACTGCCGGGCGCCAAGCCCGATCATTCCGTGTTGCCGCTTTCAACCAAGGTCAACTTGGTTTACGGCAGCGACCCGGGGCCCGGTGAGCCCAAGGCCGTCGTCGACGAGGTCGAGGCGTACCTCGCCGGAACGCTCGGCCCGCGAACGAGCTACTTCATCGAACAGTATGTGATCGACGGTGGCTTTCCGGGTTTGACCCGGGAAGCGTGGGTGAGCGAACGCCTGAGCGGTGACGCCTCCAAGGTGCCGGTGTTCGTTCAGGGCGGGTCGTTCACACTGCCGCTTCCGGTCGACCCTGAAACGTTTCGCGAGACGTATGCCGGGTACGCGCCGTTCGTTGCGACGACCGGGATAAACCCGTTCAATTTTTTCGATCCGAAGATCGGCGTGCAAATGCGTTTGGGTAGCATCGCGCACGGAGTCTCGGGTGACGTCGATGCGTTGCAGGGGCACGACCGCCAAAGCGGTTTGGCTTCGGATGGAAACGATTTCATGCAATACGTCCAAGATGCGGCGGGGCCGGTCACGCTGTCCGCTTACCGCTACGAGGGCAAACGGCCGGCGGTCGTCGAGGACAGTTTCTACCGCCAGGGCTTCGGACTCGTCGTGGCCGACCGCCGCTTCGAAAGCGACACGGTGCTCCAAAGCGGTTTCGACTCGAGCGTCGACGGGTTCGGGACGGCGGCGCGTTCGAGCGGCGGTTTCGAGCAGTTGCGCTATCAGTTCTCACCCCGCTATTTTGCGCTCGCTCGCTTCGAGGGCACGAACGATCCGCTTACCGGTCCCGCGCGCGACGTCGTGGTGCTAGCCGGCTTCCGCCTCGCTCGAAATGCGCGCCTCACGCTCGAGGACCTCTTCCAGCGCTCGCCCCAAATTTCGACGACGGTCGCAAGCCAACTGACGGTCGGATATTAGGCATTAGATGAAGACGTTGACGTCGATCCTCATGGCCACGCTCGCACTTGCCGCCTCCGTCGGGTCTCCGCGAGCCGACGAAACGCCGCCGCCGCACGGCAACGAGCTACGGCTCGATCCGCGCGCCTCCAAAGCGCTTTTCAAGATCGGGCATCTCTACCTTACGGAGGTGGACGGCACGGTTCCGATCCTTTCGGGAACGGTGACGCTCGCGCCGGGATCGGCCATTCCGACGCGGGTCGACGCCGTGCTCGACCCGCGCGGCATCAAGACGGGCGACGACGAACGCGATGCCGACCTCCAAGGCGGCGAGTGGTTCGACACCACTCGCTTTCCCACGTGGACGTACACCGGAACCAGCGTCGTTCCGGAAGGGCCGGGACGTTTCAGCGTCTCGGGCGTGCTGCGCGTTCACGGCGTCGCTCAGCCGGTTGCGCTCGAGGTGAACGTCGTGCGCGGGCTTCCGAATCCGCTCTATCATGCCGTCGGTCATGTGTCCCGTCATGGCTTTGCGATGACCGTCACGCGCACCGACGCCCTCGTCGGGGACGATGTGACGCTCGAGCTCGACGCTTCCGTCGCGCCGTAGCGGTGGCCGAGCGGATGCGCAACGTCTATGCGACCTCGACGCTACGGGCGATCGTCGATCTGCTGCAGCGGGAAAAACGCTACCTTTCCGCCGCGGCGATCTTTCGCTTGCTGCGCGGCGCCGGCGCGCGCGTCGCGCTTTCGACGGTGTATCGCACGCTCGAGCGGCTCGTTCTGCTGGGCGCCGTCTCGGGCCGCACGGATCAGAGCGGCGAAGCGACCTACGTGTATTGCGCCGAGCGGCACCATCACCACGCGATTTGCCGCGTTTGCGGTCACGTCGACGACGTGGAGTGTGAAGCGATGGACGATTTTCGCGTAGCGCTGTCGGCGCAGAAGTCGTTCGACCTCGACGACCACGCGATCGAATTCTTCGGCCGCTGCGCGCGCTGCCGGTAAGCCGCCGCGGTGGGGCCGGGGCCTGGGCACAAAGAATATCCCGCCGATGATCGCGCAACGTCGCCTGGTGCCGCCGACGCTTCCCGGTTTCCGGCTCCTCGCCCGTCCGTTTCCCACGCTTCCCGCCTATCTGCTCAAGCTTACCGCGCAGCGCGGGCACGTCGTGCGCTTTCGCACGTTCAAAACCGAAATCTACGTCATCAGCGAGCCGGCCCTGATCGAGGACGTCCTGGTCACGAAGTCGTCGTCGTTTCGCAAAGGACGCGGAACGCAACGGCTCGTGCGGCTGCTCGGGCGCGGGCTCCTCACGGCCGATCAGCCGAATCATCTGCGCCAGCGTCGCCTCGTGCAGCCGGCGTTTCATCGCAAGCGCATCGACGGCTACGCGCAGGTGATGGTCGAACGCACGCGCGCGCTCGTCGAGCGCTGGCGCCCCGGAGCGACGATCGACGTCGACCGCGAGATGAATCATCTGGCCCTCGAGATCGTGTCGCTCGCGCTCTTCGGCAGCGACCTTTCGCGTGACCTCGAGACGGTCGCGAGCGCGCTCGACGAAGCGCTCGCAACGTTCGCGTTCGCGATCTTACCCTTTACGGAGTTTTTTGACGGCATTCCGATTCCGCCGACACGCCGGTTGCGTCATGCGCGCGCGCGGTTGGACTCGGTCGTCTTTCGCATGATCGCCGAGCATCGGGCGGGCGCCGGCAATCCCGACGATTTGCTCTCGATGCTGCTCTCTTCTGAAGACGACGAACGCACGGGACTTTCCGATGCCGCGGTGCGCGACGAAGCGATGACCATTTTGCTCGCGGGGCACGAGACGACCGCGAACGCGCTCGCTTGGACGGTGTATCTCTTGCAGCGCAACCCGGCAATCGCGGCGCGGCTGGTCGCACAACTCGACGAGGTCCTCGGCGGGCGCGACGCGACCGTCGAAGATCTGCCGCGGCTCGATTACGTGCGCGCCGTTTTCGCGGAAACGATGCGGCTCTACCCGCCGGCCTGGATTACCGCTCGCCGGGCGCTCGCGCCGGTCGAGGTTGGGCCGTACGCGCTACGGCGGGGCGACGTCGCGATCGTCTCCCAATACGTTTCGCATCGTGACCCGCGTTATTTTCCCGATCCCGAACGCTACGATCCCGAGCGCTGGCTCGGTTCTTCCGCGCCGCCGAAGTTCGCGTACTTTCCGTTCGGCGGCGGCAATCGGGTCTGTATCGGCGAGTCGTTCGCTTGGATGGAAGGCGTGCTCGTTCTCGCAACGATCTTGCAGCGCGTCGAACTCACGCGCGTCGACGACGGCCCGGTTAAGACCATGCCGCTCGTGACCTTGCGGCCGAGGTCGCCGATCCGGGCTCGCGTCGATCCGTCGAAATCGACGCCGCCCGGACCCGCGCTCGCGCTGCACTGATCGCCGCGCCGGCGTTTACCATTGCGTTGCGGCGATGCGTTCGAGTGCGGCGAGTTCGTGCTCTTGCATTCGAACGAGCTCCCGGTCGCGGAGATAGGCGTGGTTGATGCGCACGTTCGCGGCGCTCGCCGTGAGGGCGGCGCGGGCAAACGCCGCGGCGCACGTGACGTCGCTTGCGAGTTGTGCGTTACCGAGTGCGGCCGCGGCGGCACTCAGTTCGAGGATCGCCACGGCGAGGCCGGCCACGTGCAGCGGCGCCGCGGCCGCACCGCCCAGCGCGCTCTGTAACTCACGCGCGCGGGCGGCGCGTTCGGCGTCGGTCGTTTTGGGCAGCGCCAGCGCCGCGACCACGCGGCCATACGCGGCTTCATCGTCGCTGCGGGCCAAAAGCAGCGTCGCGCGTAGCCGATCGGCCTCTCCGATAACAAAATCGGCTTCGGTCGCTTTGGCAGCGAACGAAACATTATTGCGTGTGATCCGGGCAACCATTGCGACGAGCGCCGCGGCGCACGCTGCGACTACGGTCGCAGCACTGCCGCCGCCCGGCGTCGGCGCGCCCGAGGCCAGGTCTTCGAGGTATCGTTCCAATTCCACGGCCTTAGGTATTCTGCCGCCGCGCGGCGAAGACTCCGTCATCGCTTCAGATTGTTTCAAAGATCAGCGAGAGTAACGCACCCGGGCGACACGCAAAAGGAGTCGTTTCATCTTGCAAACCATCGAACAACTAGGCGACGTCAAAGATCGCAGCCTTGCCGACCAAGGCCGCTCGAAAATCGAGTGGGCCGCTTCCTTCATGCCCGTCCTCGCGCAAATCAAGGAGCGCTTTGCGAAGGAAAAGCCGCTCGCAGGCGTGCGCATCGGAGCGTGCCTGCACGTAACGACGGAGACCGCGAACCTTGTGCTCGCTCTCCAAGCGGGCGGCGCGCAGGTCGAACTCTGCGCCTCCAACCCGCTCTCGACGCAGGACGACGTCGCCGCGGCGCTCTCGGAGCACTTCGCGATTCCGACGCATGCGATCAAAGGCGAAGACAACGCGACGTACTACAAGCACATCGAATCCGTCGTGGCAACCAAACCGCACATGACCATGGACGACGGCTGCGACCTCGTCACCACGATCTATACGAAGCACAATCACCTGCTGAAGGACATGATCGGCGGCTGCGAAGAGACGACGACGGGCGTCATCCGTCTGCACGCGATGGAGAAGGACGGCGTGCTGCCGTTCCCGGTCATCGCCGTCAACGACGCGCTCACCAAGCACATGTTCGACAATCGCTACGGAACCGGACAATCGACGATCGACGGCCTCGTCCGTGCGACCAACGTCTTGATCGCCGGTCACACGGTCGTGGTCGTCGGCTACGGCTGGTGCGGCCGCGGCGTTGCCTCGCGCGCCAAGGGTTTGGGAGCGACCGTCGTCGTCACCGAGATCGATCCGCTCAAGGCCCTCGAAGCGGCGATGGACGGCTTCCTCGTCATGCCGATCGCCGAAGCGGCGAAGATCGGCGACATCTTCATCACCGTGACGGGTAACTACCACGTCATCGCAGGCGAGCACTTCGAAGCGATGAAGGACGGCGCGATCGTCTGCAATTCGGGCCACTTCAACGACGAACTCGACCTCGATGCCCTCGAGAAGCTCACGGTTTCGAAAACGAAGCCGCGTACGTTCGTCGACGCCCATAAGATGAAGAACGGCAAAACGGTCCGCGTGCTCGCCGAAGGCCGCCTGATCAACCTTTCCGCCGCCGAAGGCCATCCGCCGTCGGTCATGGACATGTCGTTCGCAAATCAGGCGATGGCGGCGGGCTACCTCGCGCAAAACTACAAGACGCTCGAGAAGAAGGTCTACCCGGTTCCCGCGTTCATCGATGAAGAAGTCGCCAAGCTCAAGCTCGCCGCGATGAAGATCGCGATCGACACGCCGACCGCCGAGCAGGTGAAGTATATGGCCTCCTGGTCGGAGGGCACGTAATTGGCGTATCGCAGACTCTTCACGTCGGAGTCCGTCACCGAAGGCCATCCCGACAAGGTCGCGGACCAAATTTCCGATGCCGTGCTCGATGCGATCCTCACCGACGACCCAATGGGACGCGTCGCGTGCGAGTCGTTCGTGATCACAGGCCAGGTTCACATCGCGGGCGAGATCACGACGTCGACCTACGTCGATATTCCGAAGCTCGTTCGCAAGACGATCGCCGACATCGGCTACAATCACTCGCTCGTCGGCTTCGATGCCGCGACGTGCGGCGTCTCGGTGTCGGTCGACGAACAGTCGTCCGACATTGCGATGGGCGTTGACAAATCGCTCGAAGTGCGCGACGACGTCGAGGACGATCCGTTCGCCCTGACCGGCGCCGGCGACCAGGGTATGATGTTCGGGTACGCGTCGCGCGAGACGGACGAACTGATGCCGCTGCCGATCGTGCTCGCCCATAACCTCACGCGCCGGCTCGCGCAAGAGCGGCGCAGCGGCAGCCTCGCCTGGCTGCGGCCCGACGGCAAATCGCAGGTCACGGTCGAGTACGACGGCGACCGGCCGAAGCGGGTCGATGCCGTCGTGATCTCGACGCAACACGATCCCGATATCTCGCTCGAAGACATTCGTAAGGCCGTCAGCGAGGAGATCATCGACCGCGTGATTCCGTCATCGTTGCGCGACCGCGATACGCGGATCTTCGTCAATCCGACCGGCCGCTTCGTCATCGGCGGCCCGATGGGCGATGCGGGTCTGACGGGCCGCAAGATCATCGCCGACACGTACGGCGGCATGGCGCGCCACGGCGGCGGCGCGTTTTCCGGCAAGGATCCGACCAAGGTGGACCGTTCGGCCGCCTACGCCGCGCGGCACGTCGCGAAGAACCTCGTCGCCGCGGGCCTTGCGGACCGCTGCGAAGTTCAGGTCGCGTATGCGATCGGCGTGGCGCGGCCGGTGAGCGTGCTCGTGGAAACCTTCGGAACGGGAAAACTCGACGAGGCCAAGATCGCCGAACTCGTCGGCCGATTTTTCGACCTTCGTCCGGCGGCGATCATCCATCACCTCGATCTCCGCCGCCCGATCTACCGTCAGACGGCGGCCTACGGCCACTTCGGCCGCCCGGACCTCGACCTGCCCTGGGAGCGCCTCGACAAGGTCGACGTCCTACGCGAGGCCGCCGGCCTCAAAGCGGAATCGCGCGAGGCGATTCTGCAGCGGTAGGCGGCGAACAGCCGTCATAACAGAAAAAAAGAAATCGCCGAGATGACTATCGGCGGTTTCTTTTGTGTCGTCTCTAAGATCGCTGAGCTTGTCGAAGCGCGCCTGTTACCGATGTTCGCGCCGGACCGCTCCGACTGCCGGGGCCAGGAAGGCGAGTACGAGGTAGCCGATTCCGGAGACGACGATCGGCATGTGGGGTCCGAAGCGGTCGGCCAGCGCACCGCCGAGCAGCGCGCCCGGCACCGTGCCCAAGAGCACGATCAGCCGCACCACGCCGAAGACGCGCCCGACGAGGGCCTCGGGAATCACGCGCATGCGCCAGCCGACGATCTGGCTGATCTCGAAGAGGACGCAGGCGTTCGTCAACGTCAGGAAGCCGACGGCGAGGGCGAGCGAGTGCGTGAACATGACGGGCACGAAGAGGAGCGCGTCGAGGGCGTACGCGGCGAGCAGAACCCGCCCGAAGGGCCATGTGCGCGGCACGCGACCCGCGCAATAGGAACCCGCGACCGCACCGAGGGCGCCGATTCCGAGCGCGTAGCCGACCATCGCATCGCTCGCTCCGAAGTAGACTTTGAGGAACGGGATGAACACGGCACCGGTCATCAGGCCGAAAAAATTCAAGCCAAGTTGAAGGAGCGAGAGTGCGCGCAGGGTCCGGTCCTGCCACACGAACGCAAATCCGGTCCGCACGTCGCGCAGCACGTCGGCAAACGAGGGCGGACCGCTCGGCGTCTGCGGCCCGAGCGTATCGATCGACGCAAGCGAAGCCTGGGACACCGCGTACGTGAACGCGTTGAACGCAAGCGCGGGCAGCGGACCGACGAGCGCGAAGAGCGCGCCGCCGACGGGCGGGAGGATCGTTTGCGAGGTCTGCTCGGCCGCCATGAGCGCCGAGACGGCCTGCGTCGCGCGATCCTTGCCGATCAAGTAGGGAATCGACGACGTCTGGCCGCCCATGAAGATCGCCGCCGCGACCGACATCAGCGTGATGCCGGCGTAGAGCAGACCGATCGATAGGAAGCCGAACCCGAAGCCGAGCGCAAAGAGCAGCATGACCGCGAAGCGCGTGAAGTCACAGGCGATCATGATCCTGCGCCGGTCGAGGCGATCCGCAAGCGAACCGCCCACAAGACCGAAGACGGCGATCGGCCCAAGTTCGAGCGCGTAGGTTACGCCGATGGAAAGCGCGGACCCGGTCAGATGGTAAACGAGTAAAGGAATAGCGATGAGGCGCAGGCCATCGCCGACGTAACTGAACGCCTGACCCGCGTAGAACAGACTGAAGGAGCGGTTACGGAACACGCTCTCGGCGCGTACGGACATAAAAAAGACGACTCTCCCGGACGTTTGCGAGCGTTCGAAACGGTCGCGCCGGCTGCGGCGCGGACGGCGGGGGTCGTTACTGCTTCACCTTACGAGTGTACTGCCGCTGTCAAGGGACGCCGTGGCGTCGAGAGACGACGGCTAGTCGGCGTGCCGGGAAGCGTCGCCGAGACGCCGTGGTGTTATGTTGCCGTCGCGTGCGGAAGCAAAGCTCTGCGGGGACTCAGGCGGTGCGAGCGGGCAACGGCTCTTTGCAAACGACGCGATTGCGGCCGGCGCGCTTCGCCTCGTAGAGAGCTTCGTCGGCCGCCACGACCAACGTCGTCGCCGCCGTAACGCGATCCGGAACCACGGCGGCCACGCCGAAGCTGGCCGTAACGAAACCCGAGGGCGATTTCTGGTGCTTCATTTTCGCGGCGCGGACTGCGTTGCAAAGTCGCGCCGCCACATGGGATGCGCCGCCCAGACCCGTGCCGGGAAGAAGCACCATGAATTCCTCGCCGCCGAATCGCGCCAAGAAGTCTTCCGGCCGCCTCACGTTGCCGCGCAGCAGCCCGGCAAGTTCCTTCAGGCACTCATCCCCGGCCGGGTGTCCGTAATAATCGTTATACGCCTTGAAATGATCGAGATCGACCATGATCATCGACAGCGGCGCTCGGGAGCGACGGGCGCGCCGCCACTCACGGTCGAGGAGATCGTCAAACGTTCTGCGGTTGGAGAGACCGGTCAACGGATCGGTAGCGGCGAGGCGCTTGAGCTCGTTCTCCTGCGCTTTCATCACGAGGTGATAGCTGACTCGAGCCCGGATCACGGGCGAGCTAATCGGCTTGTGGATCAAGTCGGCGGCCCCGAGACCGAACGCTCCCGTTTCGGTTTCCATGTCGGTGTCGGCGGTGATGAAGAAGACCGCTGCGTCGGCCGTCGCGGGATCGGCCTTCAAGGCGGCGCAGACATCGAAGCCGTCCATGCCCGGCATTTGGAAGTCGAGCAAGACGATGTCCGGCTTTTTTTCTCGTGCGAGGCGAAACGCGGCCTCGCCGTCGGTGGCAAAGTACACCTCTCCCAAGCCGTTTAAGGCCTCGTTGATGAGCCGGATCGTCGAAAGATCATCGTCGACGATCAGTAATCTTGCCGTCACCGGTCGAGCGGCGCCGCGTCGAATTGGAGTCGGGGCGGCGACGTCCAAACCGTCCATCGCGGCGGCGACGACCGCATGGCGCTCGGCGGGCAGCGTCGCTTCCAAATCGCTTGCGCGGTCCGCGGCCGCAAGTCGGGCGTTCTCGAGCGATGCCGGCGCGGTCTCGAAGCCCGCAAGAATCCGCTCGAGTTCGGTGTTGCCTTCAGCGAGAAGCCGCTCGAGCTGCGCGAGATCGCCGCTGGAATCGGGCAGCCGGCTCGTTCGCCTCAACTCCGCTTCGAGCCGCGACGCCATCTCCGCGAGCGGCGCGTTGCCCACGGTTCCGGCGATGCCTTTGAGTTTGTGAAAGACTTCCGCTGCGTCCAAGAGCGCGCCGATCTGCAGAAACGCGCGCAGTTGATCGATGAGTGCGCCCGACTCTTCGATGAACCGGCCGGCGATCGTCGCGAAGAGCGGTCTGTTGTCGCCCATCCGCGCAATCGCGGACTCGACTTCCATGGTAAGCGGCGCGGGGTTTCCCCCGGCCGGACTGACGTGCAGCGGCGGGGCGTGACTGAGGATCGTGCGGACGACCACCTCGATATCGATCGGCTTGGGGATGTAATCGTCCATGCCGGCGTCGAGACAAGCGGCTTTATCGGCCTCCATCGCGTTGGCGGTCATCGCAACGATCGCCACATCGGACATCTGCGGCAATTCGCGCAACCGGCGCGTCGTTTCGTAGCCGTCCATGTCCGGCATCTGTACGTCCATGAGCACGAGGTCGAACGGCACCTGGGCTCGCAGCACTCTGCGTATCGCCTCCGCGCCGCTGTCCGCGATACCGACTTCGGCGCCCTCGATCGATAGCAGTTCGGCGGCGATCTGCAAGTTGATCGCGAAGTCGTCGACAACGAGAATCTTGCGACCACTGAGCCGGCCCGGCTCCGTCTGCAGGTCCGGCTGAATTGAGACGCGATTGCGACGTGCTTGCAGTTCCGTCGCGATGTCGCCGATCGCGGCAGCCGTGACCGGCTTGAGCAGGACGGCGTCGACGACGTCCGGGTTCGATTGCATGCGAGCGGAGAGTTCCGCAAGACCGAAAGCCGAGCCCATGAGAACGATCGAGGCGTCGGCGGGAATCAACTTGCGAACGCGAAGGGCCGTCTCCCAGCCGTCGAGTTCCGGCATCATCCAATCGATGAAGATCATGTCGTATGCGCGACCGACAGAGGCGCCGATCAGTTCGAGGGCCTCCGCGCCGGAGCTTGCGCCGACGCTCGCCCAGCCGAACGATTGGGTGGTGCTCAACAGGGCCGTGCGCGCCGTATCGTTGTCATCGACGATCAGCAGGCGCTCGCGCGCGGTCGAAGGGAGGCCCAGCGGTTGCGGCGTCTTTGTACCGGCCCGGTCCGCCGCATGATCGAAGGTAAGCGTGAAGTGGAACCGGCTGCCGCGGCCGAGCTCGCTCTCGACGTCGAGTTGACCGCCCATGAGCGAAACGATGCGCTGACTTATGGTAAGGCCGAGGCCGCTACCGCCGCTACGCCGAGTCGTCGATGCTTCGCCTTGATTGAACCCCGCGAAAATGGAGGTCAACTGCTCCGCAGCGATCCCGATTCCGGTGTCGGTTACCGAGAAGTCTATTTCGCAGCTCTGGGGGCCGTCCGAGATTTGTTTGATCTCGATGATGATCTCGCCCGCAGCGGTGAACTTAACGGCGTTTCCCGCCAGATTGAGCAGCACTTGCCGGAGCCGGAACACGTCGCCCTGCAAACGCTCCGGCAGTTGCTCGTCGATGACAAAGATCAACTCGACGGGCTTCGCGCCCAGACTTGCCGATAGCAAGATCGAGACGTCCTGTACCATCGCGGCGATCTCGAACGGAGCGTTCTCGAACGTCAGCTTCCCCGCTTCGATCTTCGAGAAATCGAGAATGTCGTTGAGCAGACGGAGCAGTGCCTCAGTAGCGGTGTAGGCCTTGGTGGCGTAATCGGCCTGCCGCGCGGAGAGTCCGCTTTTCTGCAACAATTGGAGCATTCCGAGAATGGCGTTCATGGGCGAACGGATCTCATGACTCATGTTCGCGAGGAACTGACTCTTGAATAACGTCGCGGTCTCGGCTTCAATGGTACGCGCCTGGAGATGTTCGTTGAGGTGAGCGAGTTGGGCTTCGGTCTCTTTGAAATCGGTGACGTCGGATTTGAGCACGTAGAAGCCGCGCACGGCGGCGCCGTCGAGGTCGGGGATATAGTGGGCCAGCATGACGCGTTTGCTCCCGTCCGGGCCCACCATTTTGCGCTCGAACTTTTGGGGCTCTCCGGCCAGCACGGCCCGGATGCGCGGTTCGTCGAGCGCGAAAACATCCGGCGCCAGCACCTCGGAGATGTGCAGACCCAAGAGGCTTTCCGGTGCACGGCCGAACCACTGCAGAGAGGCCGCATTCGCGAACCGGCAACGCGCATCGGCGTCCCAGTACGCGACCCAACTGGGGATATTATCCGCAACCGCATGCAAGAAACGCTCGCTCTCACGGAGCTTGGCGGTGCGCGCGAGCACCTGTTGCTCGAGCGTTGCGTTGAGCTTCTCGAGCTGCTGATAGAGGTCGGCTCGACCCTTGATCGTAAGCGCCTGGGGAATAATGCGGGCGAGCAGCACCGCCGTCGCGATTGAAACGCACGCGGTTAGCGCTTTGAGGGAACCCGAGAGCCAATACGCTGGATGCCAGATCGTCCATATCTCGAGAACGTGCGTTATCCCGCACGCGACGATGAAGAGCCCGAACATGGTAAAAACGGCGGGAAAGGGAAGATCCCGCCGCTTTCGTACGAAAAATAGCAAGACGATCGGTATCGAGAAGTAGGCGAGTGCGATGACCGCATCGGAAACGACGTGCAGGGCGAGCAGTCGCGGGTTCCACAAATAGCACATGCCGTGCGGCATGAAATGCTCGATCTGTGCGCTAGCGCCCATACCGTTCATTAGCCGGTTTCCCGCGGCGAACCGTTCGGGACGATGCTGCGGGCTATCGGAGCGTGTGACCGCCGCAACAGTTTGGGCATCTACAGTACTTTCAGAATGTACCAGCGCCCAACGGGCGGTTGGAGACCAGAGGTTATCCGGCCTGTCTTTGCCTATCGGCAGCGCCATGACTTAAAGTACCGTAACTCTTAAAAATTTACAGGTCCGGGGGCCACGGCCGGACGGAGTTCGCCCAGGCTTAGCGAGCCGAAGCGACGTTAGAGCGGGCCGTCGAGGTAGGGGAAATCGGCCGCGCCTAGATTTTTTGGTGCGGTTGTTCCGTCGCTCGTCAGACACGGCGTCTCGCGGCCGTCGTCGGGCGCGATGTTCGTTTTCGCGAGGAAGTTGCCGTAGATGGCCTTCAGGTTCACCGCCATTGCGGGTTCGGCGAGTCCGCGGCCGCCGAAGGGCCGGTACGGCGTCGGTTGGGGGGTCGGGCGTCCCTTGGATGCCGGCGGCGCGGTCCGCGAGGCAGGGCTCGGGACCGCTGCGCTTGGAACGGCCGAGCTCGGGACGGTCGCACTTGGAACGGCCGGTTGAGTTGGCGAAGGCGAGGGAGCCGGCGTCGCAGGCGCCGGCGTCGACGGAACCTCGATACCGAGATAGGCGGCGCCGTTCGGCGACTCGATGTCGGCTTCGAGATCGTCCGTCGCGAAAATGCGCCCGAGCGCTTCTCCGGTTTGCGCCGACCTTCCGGCGCCGCCAGGCGGCGCTGCAACCGCGAACGATCGCACATCGCCGCCGAAGAATTCCGCGATGTGCGGCCGGCCCGCGCGGTCTTTCGGCGCGAACGGTCCGCTCCCGGCAACGCTCGTTGACGCGGTCGCCCAGACGTTGATCCGGCCGCGATTGCGCGGGGCGAGCAACGTCTTCGGCGCCGTGAAGACGATCGCGAGCACGTTGTCGCCGGCGTATGCGTTCTGGGCGCGATCCGCGCTTAGAAAGCACGAAGCTCGTCCGCTCCGAATGCGGGCGAACTGCATCGCATCGAAAAAGAACGGATCACGCCGCAGGCCGGCAAAAAGCGTCATGCCTTTGTCGAGAATCGTCGTCTGGTTGTAGATTGCGCTCCCGAGTCGATTCTGCAGGGGCGAAGCATCCGATCCCGTTGTTGGAACGCTTGGGCCATACGCAACGATGCGTTGCCGCGGACCGGCCGGCGTTGCGCCGTCGGCCAGGAATTGCAGCGTCAGGTGCTCTTGCAAATCGCCGACGTTATCGATGTGGATCGCGTAAAGCACGCGCGGATCGAACGCCGGCGTTGCGGAGCCGCGCGGCACCGGGCTGCCGACCGTGATCGCGATCGCAACGAGGGTCGGATCGGCGACGGGGAAGATGAAGAGGTCGTCGATTCGCGCGGCGGCGCCGGCCGGATTCGGCGGCGACGGAGCCGGTGCGCTGCTCGCGGAGACGGAAACACCGGCGGCCAGCGCGACGGTGCATGCGCCCGCGGCGGCAAAACGCAAAGCAATTAAACGACGCAAACGAAGCAAATGCAAACGAGGAAGCAAACGATGCGGAGGTAGCCGCGGAAAACAACGCAGCAGAGGAAGCTTATGAGTCAATCGAATCAGAAAGATCAAGAGAAACCAAAGAAGCGGACGAAGTAAATCGAGTGGACGAGGCGTACGATGTGAACGACGCGGACAACGCTTCACTTCACGGGTAACCCGCGCTCGCCGGCCGGGCGTTGCGATCGCTCCAAGAGCCGTGTGAGAGCGTAAACGCTCTGCGTCGCCGGGGTGGCGATTCCGAGGCGCCGACCGAGTTCGACGACGCAGCCGACGATCGCGCCGAGTTCGAGCGCTCGGCCGGCTTCGAGATCCTGGAGCATCGAGGTTTTATGTTCGCCGACGCGACGCGCGACGTCGATGCGCTCGTCGATCGTCGCAGGCACCGCGACGCCGAGCCGAACCGCAATCGCGATGCATTCCGCCATCATTTCTCGCACGAGCGGTTCGACGCCGGGATCGTTCGCAATCGCAACGAGCGTCGCGCGCGTGAGCGCGCTGATCGGATTGAACGAAACGTTGCCGATCATCTTGAGCCAAAGCTGCGAACGGATGTCTTCCAAGACCGGCGCTTCGAGTCCGCCCGCAACCAGCGCCGCCGAGAATGCTTCGAGACGTGCGCTGCGCGACCGGTCCGGCTCCCCGAGCAGAAAGCGCACGCCTTCGTTGTGACGCACGACGCCGGGCGATGCGACTTCGCTTGCGGCGTAGACGACGCAACCGACCGCGCGGGCCGTTCCGATGACGCCGGCGATGCGGCCGCCGGGATCGACGCTTTCGAGAACCCAACCGTCGTACGGCCCGCCGAGCCGTTGAAAATACCACCACGGCAGCCCGTTCTGCATGCCGACGACGAACGTATCGTCGCCGAAGAGCGATGTCAATCGATCGACGGTCGCGCCGATTTGGTGCGCCTTGAGCGCGAGAACGACGGCATCGACCGGTCCGACCGCGGCGATATCGTCCGTGGCCGCGGGATGCGCCGTGAAGTCGCCGCGCTCGTCGAGCACGCGCACGCCGTGCACTTGCATTGCCCGCAGATGCTCGCCGCGTCCGACCAGGGTCACGTCCGCTCCGCCGCGCGCGAGCGATGCGCCGACGAACGCGCCGATCGCGCCCGCTCCGACGACCGCTATTTTCACGCAAACTCCCCGGCGACGTGTGCGACCCGCGCCGGATGCACCGTGCCGGACACGTCGCCGAATCCGACCCGCACATCGCCGCGCGCAGACGACGCCGACATCACGACCGTATCGCCGTCTTCGAGAAATGCCCGGCTCTCACCCGAGGGCAGCGCGAGCGGTCGAGCGCCACGCCACGTGAGTTCCATCATGCTGCCGAAGGAGCCCGGGTCGGCGTTTGAAATCGTTCCCGATCCGTAGAGGTCGCCCGGCCCGATTTTCGTTCCGTTAACGGTGACGTGCGCGAGCTGCTGCGACATCGTCCAATACATGTGCGCGAAGCTCGCGCGCGAGATCGTTTGCGCGGGGAGTCCCGCGTCGCGCATGCGCGCGCTCTGCAGCGTGACCTCGAGTGCGATGTCGAAGGTCCATGGCCTTGGCGCGCGCAGGTACGGCAGCGGTTCGGGCGTTTGCGGGCGCGCGGGAACGCGAAACGGCTCGAGCGCTTCGAGCGGAACCACCCAGGGCGAAATCGACGTAGCGAACGACTTCGCGAGGAACGGTCCGAGCGGTTGATATTCCCACGCTTGGATGTCGCGCGCGCTCCAGTCGTTGAGCAGAACGCAGCCGAAGATGTGTTCCGCCGTATCTTCGATCGGGATCGCGGTGCCGAGCGCATTGCCTGGTCCGGTAATGAAGCCCAGTTCGAGTTCGAAATCGAGCGCTTGGGTGGGGCCGAACATCGGACCTTCGGACCCTGGGGGCCGGTACTGGCCGCAGGGCCGCACGATCGCCGTGTCGCTGAGGACGACGGTGCTCGCGCGTCCGTGATAGCCGATCGGGAGTGCGCGATAGTTCGGCGGAAGCGGCTCGGCGTCCGGCCGCAAAATCTTACCGATGTTTGTCGCGTGTTCGATCGAGGAGTAGAAGTCGACGTAGTCCCCGACGCCGATCGGCCGATGAAGGGTGACCGTTCGCCGCTCCAAGAGCGCGGTCGACACGAGGTTCGCATCGTCGCGCAGCTCGTCGTTGTCGGCGCGAAGCAACGCGTTGAGACGAGCACGGACCGCGGACCAAACAGCACGGCCGGCGCCGGCGAAGCCGTCGAGCGTCGACGCCGCAAAAAGCTGTTCAGCCTCGGGCACCGCGCTCGCAAAAGCGCCCGCGCGAGCGAGCGCAGCAAGATCGAGGACGTGATCGCCGATCGCCACCCCCGCTCGCGGCGCTTCGCCGTCGCGCGAAAACACACCATACGGCAAGGTTGCAAGCGTGAAAGGCGAGTCCGCAGGGACCTCGATCCAAGACTTCATCGGCCCCGGCCTTCCGCGGAACGGGACCTGCGACCGCCCGACTGCGTCGCCGGTGCGAGACTTGGGCTGCCCAGAAACACCTTTGATGGAGACGGTTTCTGAGCGGCCGCCCCGGCCGGGCAGGTCGAGTGGCTGAGTCCCCGAATCGTCCGGGTCGGCCTTTCCCGAATAGCTCAGTTGGTAGAGCAGCTGACTGTTAATCAGCGGGTCGTTGGTTCGAGTCCAACTTCGGGAGCCAAAGCCCGGCAACTCTCGGCCGGGCCTCGACCGGACAGAAACGCTCTCAGAGCGTGCCCACCGATGTAGCGCATAGCGATGGGTACGCTGGAAGCCGACCGGCATACGAATGCCGCAACGGGGTTCGCCGCGGGACCGCTTAAACGCGGTTCGGCGGTCAGAGGTTACCGCAGGCGACGTAATCCTTCAGGTCGTTGGCGGATTTGTGCACGTTGACCGCCATGCCGCCGGCCGTGAGCGCCGCAATCGGCTCATCGACGGTTGTCTCCGATATGCCGTCGGTCGTTGAGGTCAGCGGATACTTCGGCGCAGGGTTGAGCTTCGCACAGGTGCCCATATGAATATGCGCGGGTTGCGCCGATGACGGCGCTCCGATCAGATGGATCTCGACGACCGTCTTCGCGCCGCGCGGCTTCAACGCCACCGTGCCATGCTCGCCCGACCCATTCTGCGCGTTCAAGGCGAAGACTCTCCCGCCCGAATTATCGGCCGCGTCCACCGCAGTGGCCGCCAGGGTTAGGACACTCGATACGATTAAGACGGCGGCTCCGATCGCGTTTCGCACGTTACTCTCTTTCTCGGTTGAGCTCGCGCCGAAACGGGGATGCAATGAATTCGCGTTTCAGACGCCTCGGCGCTGTTAAACATTTCGAGTTCGGGAGCCTCGCCAACTTCGTCAGGCTCGCAACTCGGCCGGCAACGATCGCTTCGAGCGGGTCGCCGAGTCGCGCATGCCAATGTCAGTTCGTACCGAGACCGGACGTTTTCGGCCGCCCGTCATATTCAGATAAGTTCCGGAAGCGAAAGCTGAACCCGGCGCGGTCGCGCGACGATCGTGTCGGCGGCGCGGAACCGGACGTGCTTGCGGGCGCGCGCGACGCGGGCGTCGATGTCGTCGACCATCGCTTTCGGCGCGTATTTGACCCGGTAGATTGCGGCGTGCTCCGCGACGAGCGCCGGAAATTCGGCGCGCAGGAAGCCGAAATAACTCTCGCGTGCGACCTCGTTGAGGTTGAGCAAGCTGTGCCAGGTTTGCGTGGCCCCGGCCTCGGCAGCTGCGGCATGTACGGCGCGCAGCGAATCCTCCGAATCGGTGAGCTGGGGCAGGATCGGCGCCACGGCTACGCCGACGCGGAGGCCGGCGTCGGCCAGCATCCGGACCGCGCGCAGACGTTGGCGTGGCGGGGCGACCGTCGGTTCGATCTTGCCCGCCAGCGCTTCGTCGAGCGTCGGGATGCTTACGCAGATGCCGGCGCCGGCCGCGCGAGCGAGATCCTGTAATACGTCGATGTCGCGAATGACGAGCGGCGAGCGCGTGATCAGATGCGCCGGCGTCCGGGCGCGCGCGAGTTCGGCGAGAATTCCGCGCGTGAGCCGGTAGCGGCCTTCGAGCGGCTGATACGGATCGGTCGCCGTGCCGATCGCCACGTGTTCGCCTTTCCAACTTGGCCGCGAGAGCTCGCGACGGACGACCGCCACCGCGTTGACCTTCACGGAAAGATCTGATCCCCAGTCGCCGATCCCGCTGCGTTCGAGGAACGTATGCGTGCGCCGCGCGTAGCAGAAAACGCAGCGGTGATAGCAGCCCCGGTAGGGATTGATCGACCACGAGAACGGCATGCCGTGTACGCGGTTGAGGATCGACTTGGCGGCGATCTCCGTGATCATCGAACGTACGTTCGATTCATAGTCATGCCGACCTGCCTGAAACTGCCGGCGCGACCCCGAGCGGACCCGCTCGGCTCACTAAGGGTTCGGGAACGATGCCTCCCGGCGCGCGATCACCGCATAGACCGGATCGCCGAACCGCGCCGCCCGCTCGATCGTTTCGATGCGGTCCCACTTGCCGGCTTCATCGAAGTATGCGCGCACGAGGGCGAGGTGGCTGCGGTCGTCCGTCGCGCGCCAGACCGCGACGGCTTTGGTCGGGAAGCAACGATTCGAGAACGTTACGATGGCCACGCCGCCCGGACGAACGACGCGAGCCAATTCCCGCATGACTGCGACCGGCTTGGTAAGGTACTGAATCGAGACGCAGATCAGCGCTGCGTCGAAGGCAGCGTCGGCATACGGAAGGATCGGGTGCGCATTGAGGTCGGCGACGTCGTAGCGGTCGAGCCGAGGGTTGCGTTCGAGTTCGTACGCGTTCATGCCGAGCCCGGTCACCGATG
>Ga0116227_10003101_pt1 | contig 37256 bp, 36 predicted proteins | sample S1TSphgellanicum_FD_89693 | JGI IMG/M metagenome (GOLD analysis project Ga0116227, IMG submission 89693) | Host-associated microbial communities from peat moss isolated from Minnesota, USA - S1T2_Fb - Sphagnum magellanicum MG | ecosystem: Host-associated > Plants > Peat moss > Unclassified...
CAACTCAAAGTAATCTTTCATAAAACAGTAAAAGCACATTACACTCACTTAAAAAAGGCCGATTAAATTCCTTTTTTAGAATTTAAATTTAATTATTTTTTTAAAAAAAAATTTAAAAAATATTAAAATTTTTTTTTTTTTTTTTTTCTTTTCAAATTTCATACCACCATAATTTTAACATTTTTTTTTAAACCTCTAAAAAATGGGCTCTGAAACAATGAATCTAAATATGGAAATGGACTTTATGAATTTGAAATTTTCATTTTAAATCTTAAATATTTTGAGATATTTTTTCTTGATTGATTTTGTTATCTTAAGTGTTATGGTACTTCAATATGTGTTGGTAAAAAGTTATAGGCTTAATTTCCAACTCCACTACAAGAAAAAAATCCATAATGATAAATTTTTGGGGGTAGTTTGGATTGTGACATTGATGTACCATCATCCTATGTAAAGTCCACCTTGGATTGAACATTTATTTTTTTGTATTTTTTTTTGTGTGTTTGAAAGATTGAAATGTAGGTTTCAATTTTTCAAATCACTTTTGCCAAGTTTTTCAAATATATTTGAATACAATGCAACAATACTTGACTTACCTAGGAAAAACTACTAATGTGATTTCCAAAAAAGTCTACTATAATGTGTTTTTACCCAAAATTGCACCTTCTTTCTTACAACATCAAAGGTCTCAATGAGGAAAAGGAGGTGAGTAAACTAAGGCAATACATCTTGGGTATTTTTCCTAGAGTGGATGTGATGTTTTTGCAAGAACACAAATTAAAGGGTCAAAAAGCACAACACCTAGGCGGGGCGTTTTGGAAAGAAACCAAGTGTTAAACTACAATTTAACAAAAGGGCACTCATCATTATAATAGCAAGTTAAGGATGGGAAAGGGGATAACTGCATTTTTATGAATCCAAAATGGGTCAACCAAGTTACAAAATATGGATCCATGTGATGAAATAGGATCCAATGGATCAAATTCAAAGGGTTATTGGGGGAAGACCTTGAATTAATTAATGTATATGTTCAAAACAACTTGATTGAAAGATATTATATGTGGGAAAATGTGGCCCAAGGAACTTCTTAAGGAATGTGGTTGGGTTTTATGTGATGATTATAATATGGTAGAAAGCAAATGGGATAAATCATTTATTTGTGATAAAGCAATTTCAAACAAGGAAATAATGGCTTGGGATGTTTTTAAACAATCACTAGGGATGAAAAAATGCTTGCACACTTTAATAGGATTTATCCCTAATTTTTTAAAATCTTGACCATGTAGTAAAATTCCACAATATTAAATCAAAAATGAAAAAATGTGTTTTGACCACCTTCTTATCTCTTTGCATAATGAAATTGCAAAAGGAGTCTAAGGGGAAATCGTATGCCAAACACCTAAAAGAAGTTGAATCCTACATTCAAGAAATGTGGAACCAATTGCCAATTATTGTCCTTTCTTTCCAAAAATGAAAATGATAATAAGGTTTTACAAGGTTTTTGCAACAATAAAACATAATAGTTTCAAAAAGCAAAGGCTGAATTGGGGAAAATTCAAATGCACCCACAAAATAAAACAAATAACTTAATCTTCCAACAAAGGATGGTTGACATTTGAAAGCAAATGGAACAAATGGAAAACATCAAATTAACAAGAAGATAAATTTGGTCCAAAATCAAATAAAAAATTAAAGGAAACACAAAGGTAAAAGAGTTTTTTTCAACCAATAGAGAAAAACCTCAAAGATCTTTGATCTATAACTTAAATAATGGGGTTAGGTAGGTTGTAACTAAGTAAAAAACCATGGACCAAATTTGCATGAAATTTTATGAAAAAATGTACAAAGCTCCACATCACAAACTTATTAGGTTTCATAGGTTTGTACAAATTTGATGCAAAATTTTGTTTTCATAGGTTCATACAAAAATTGCATGAATTCCATGCTATGGATGATATAAATGATATTTGTACATATTCAATATCTTAAATATTAAAATAGATGAGATTTTTTTTAATGACATACATGAATGTTCATGTTTAATATACAAAAATCACCTAGTTTTATGCAAAATTACATCATGATAATTGCATAGATTTAGTTAAAATGTAAATCATCCATCACATCAAAACATCATAAGTAGAAAAGACATGTCATTTATATTTTTTTAAAAATACATTTTCAGGCCATTTTTACACTTTGAAGCCCATGAATTTTATATAAACATATTGTTTTACAATTTTCACACAAATTCCATCAAAATTTTGTGATATTGAAAATTTGTGATGCAATAAAAACGCATGAATTGAAGAATTAACTAGTAAAATGTTAAGCTTGATGTTATATAGGTTCATTGATAAAATGAAATAGGCCTTAACAACACCTATTTTAGATAAGGAATTAAAAGGAAATTTTAACATCTTTGCTAAAAATAAACATCACAAATTTAGCATGTGATGAATTGATAATAAAAATCATGTGAATTTTGTTGATTCATAGGTTCATACATTTTACACATGAATATCATGTGTTGAAAACATGTTTGACACATGGATAAATGTGTTAACAAATGAAATACAAATTTATGAATGAACAAATGTCACATGAATTTCACATCTTCCTATAAATATGTGTGTCAAATGTGTTTTCAAAGCATGATATAAGTGCATGAAATGTGAAAATTATGAATGAATAAATTTTGCATAATTTCCATTACAAAACATGAGATATTAAGTTTTTGATGGGCCCCCAAGATTGGATGGGGTCCTTATAAAGTTTTACCACCATTTTTGGTACTTAATTAGATCATATTTTTATAAGATATATTGCAACAAGCCATGGAGGAAAGGAAATTACCCAACAATGTTGGCTTCATCGCCTTAATCTTCAAATTTGGAAATATAAATAAGTTAAACAATTGGTGGTCTATAACGTTACAAAATGCAGCTTTAAAAATCATTATTAAGGCCTTACAATTTCAATCACAACACCACATAATGCATATTATCATTAAACAATGACCAATCACCCTTTCTACCATTAAAACTCATTTTGACAATGTGTTTTTCACACTTGAAACAATCGATTCAACAATAAGATTTAACCCACCTTTGGTGTTATTAAAACAAAATTTTACCAAGGTTTATGATAAGGTCAATTGGGTTTTTTTGTTTAATACCATGGAGAGATTAAGGATGCTTCAAGAATTCGTCAACCTTGTTAGCTTTCTAATAAAGGATGTAAAGGCAACAATGTGTGTCAATGGGAACATCACCCCTTATTTCCATGTACATAAAGGTGTAAAGCAAGGTTGCCCATTAACACTTTATATTTTTTTGATAATGGGAGAGATTTTTAATATGATGTTCAATGGGGTAATGAAAATAGGGAAGGTAAGAAGGATCGAAAATGCTTAATTCAAAAGGTTAACAAATTCTTTTAGAATATTTTAATGATATAGTAGTCACTATGTTGGGGACAGAAGATAACCTTCACAATGTGGTCGACATTTTGAACCAATTCCTTGAAATCTTAAGGTTAAAACTTGATTGGGAAAAAAATGTTGCCCAAAAGGCATCCCAAGCTTCGTTGGGTTGACAAACTGAGATGGAAATGGATTTGAGAAAAAAAATTCTTGAAGCTTCTAGGTACTCCCTTTAGATGGACTTGGAGATTAAGGACATGGATGAGTTTATCATAAAATGATTGAAAAAGAAATTCAAATATTGGTTTTTAGTCTAGTTACCCCTTGTTAACAAAACTTTCATTATCAATTTAATGTTAGTGTTTTCATCATGGTTTTTCTTCAATGTTTGAAGAGGGCCTCAAAAAAGGTTATTAATAAGTCTTAGGCCCTAACGCATAACTTATTATGGGGACACTACAACAAAAAGTGTCCTTATATGCCAAGTGATTTCACTAGTTTAGTGAATAGGGATTAATGAACAAAAACAAGTGAATGAATTCACTGGTTTTAATAAATGGGGATTAGTTGGAAAATAATGAATTCATTAGTCTAGTGAATTGCACCACCACCCAAAATGTGGGTGCACCACAAAAGCTAAAATTCAGTGGGATGATGTGTGTTCACCAAGGATGGTAGGTGGCCTAGGTATCATGAATCCATAACAAGCTTTGGTAGCTTCGTTATGTAAATGGGTCATGTATGCCCTTGAACTTGAAAATTATAATTTGAAGACTTTACTCAAATACAAGTTGAATCAATGTTTTCCTTTAAAATACAAAAGGTGGGGAACAAATATTCAATGGGTTTTTGTCCATAGCCTTACCCCAACTAGTGGTTCCAAATTTGGTGTATAACAATAAAGGCTTGGAAGGTGATGGTTAGGAAGACAAATTTCTCCCCCCTACTACTGGCAAATTTTATTAGGACTGTCAACATTTGGTGGGTTTCAAGCTATAAATAAGGCACCTTTACAATTTCAATTTTACAAGCACAATAATTGCATAACAATGGGTTGAAACATATTATAGACCATGGGACTAACACAACAAATACTTCTTATGATGGGAAACAACAAAAATCAAGTTCAATTTTAATGGTGATGAAAAATGTTTATGGTAGCAATTAGTTGCAAACATACATGTAATTGTTAGTTGATTAAACTTCAACAACCGAAAAAATCCCATATACTTGGATGAATGGTTAGGTATATATGAAAACATTTTTCATGACCAAGCAAGTGCAATCTTTTGCACCACTCAAGGATCCGCACCTAGTTGTGAATAACATATGCAAACATTTGACATCCCCTTCTGTTTATAGTGGGCAAGATCTTAAGGATACTATAACAAGACCCAATTTGCATTATAGTGCAAGGCAAGGTCTAAAGGGTGTGGGTGGCGGGAGTTAAAAAAAGCTCCAACATACCACCTTTCCTTCTTTTCTATGGGATTTTTGCTAAGTTAAAGTTTGACCAAAATGCTAGGAATGGAGGTCATATGGTGCCTTCATGGAATACATGGTCAAAACATGGAGGATATTAATCAATGATTGACAAACCTTGACCAAGACCATACTAAAAAATGGGACCCAATCTTCCCACAAGATTTTAATTAGCACAATGTGTGGTTGAAAATTGGACAAAAAATAACACATGATTCATCTAGTCCTTATGGCACAAAACTTTTGTAGTCAATGAATGGATAGAAAAAGCAAATCCAAGGATTGAGGTAAGGTACCTTTCATGCAGTCAAAACACATTAGAAACCATTTTACACAATATTTAAGAATGTAAGAGAATGCGAAAGGTTTGTTCATGAGCACTCACATTCTTGCATCAATTGAAATTTCCTCCAAATATATAAAGGCAATGGAAAGGCTTGCACATAGAACCCTATTTATTTAACAAGAGGTTGTTGAAGAAAGTTAGATGCTTTTGGTCAACATGGATGTTATTTTATGGGATTATTATTTGGTATATATGCATTGAAAGGAATGACCTATGTTTCAACAATTGTTGATGCCCTAACAAGAAACTTGGTAGGTGTATTTGGGAAGGCCTATTGGATTAGGGTAGGATTGAGTGGACAAGGACGTTGAATGAGATTGCTAGGTCATCCATTCCTAAACAAACTTTTCTTAATAATTAAGTTTTAAAAACCTATTTTTGATAGGTTTTAAGAACCAAGTTAGATCCTTTTTTTTTCATTTAAAATATCCAATAAGGATATCAAAAATTTAAAAATTAAGGTTAAATCTTACTTTTAAAAATATCCTACAAAAAGTATGTTAGATATTCAAAATGGTTATATGACAACCTAGATAACAAAATCCAACAATTTTATTACAAAAAAATGTGCATTCTTGAAGTTAAATGTCCACAAGTTCATTTTATTCAAACTAACCTTCATATTCTTGAGACAACAAAATGCAAAAGAAGAACATGGACATAACAAAGTGCAAACAAAGAACATGAAGATGTAGGAAAAAGAAAAGAAAAGGGTGGGGTCCAAGTTTGAGTCCCTTTATATTTTTGGAAAGAGGCCAAAAATGTATTGATTAGGGTTTGATGAAGTAATTGTTTCAAATTTTGAACCTTTTTTTTCAAACCTACCTACCTTTATTTAATATTTGGATTTGGGTAGGAAATTGATATTTTTCTTGGATTTTAGATTTGTGAGAGTTAGATTTAAATCTGAATATTATATGCCCAAATCTAATAATTTTGAAATTTGGCAAACATGATATCACCACAAATATCGAATGTGATATCCAAATTGATATCTTGGTTTGATATTTGGATTTTTTGGATATCCGCCCAAGATTAATTATAATTATTATATTTATGATGAAAATCTTGGAGATCATTATTTTCAAGATTAGGTAGGAAATAGCCAAAGATGCAAAAATGGAAGAGGGAGGCACCGATCATATTTACATAATCTCATCAATAAACATTGAGAATTTGATTTCAAATGTGAGGTTGTATGTGGATAGTTAGTGGGTATGGGTATAAGATATTTCAATTAATTTTTTGCATTTTGAATTGAAATATTTTAAACATGTGTTATTCAAAGATGCCAACTTTACCTCAATATAATGTTTAGACACATAGGAAAGATATTTGATAACTCAATATCGCTATAATATTTCAACCATTCGTTTCCTCCTAGTACACAAAAAACATGATAAATGTCAAGTAGATGTGTATAATTGTTATGTATTTGGATAAAATGTCTATGTGTTTGTACAAGTCCCAAAACCAAAGTTTTTAATACAAGCACATTTTGTGGAGTTAGATTTTTTTGGGGCACACATTTAAAAGCCAAATAATTGCTTGTGTAAAAGCAACATTCCATGGGAAAAAAAAAAGACAAAAAAGATGAGAGAATGCTTGTTTATCTCCTTTGTTATTGATCTTACGTCACACTTGTTTATGCATTCACTATAGTGAGTATGCCAACAATCTCATGAATAGAAGATGAATATAATTTTTGGCTATGAAGAATGAAATTCAATCAAACAACTTGAATGCAATTTAAAATAAAAATATACCTAGATTTAGTTGAAATTATGGTTTATGTGGAAGGTAAGGAACAAGCCACAACTAATGTCACATTTGTGCATCATGAGTGCTAAGCTCCATCAGCCACAAACATCAACAATTTTGAATCTTTATCAAATGTTACAAAAGGGCAACCTTGAAGCTCACTATAACACAACAACTTTGAAGAAAATATAAGAAATTTGCTTGCCATGCCTCTACTCCAATGCCATGGGCAATAGTGTTGTTTAGACAACAAGGGTGTTATCACGTCTTGAAGGTGAGCTTTTTGTATGATTGCAACATGGGGTTTCTTTGTTAAGTTACATCCATTCTACTATTTTGCAATGTCTTATGTTTTTGGTTTTTTTTGTTTCTAGTTTTTTGGTTTTTTTTTCACCGAAAAGAAAAGCTATTCAAAATTATGTTCACCTGCAAAAATAGGATACAAAAGGGGAAAAAAGAAAGTGGGAAAAAATTGAATGAAAAGATAAAAAGGTAAAGGAACAAAATAGTCACAAATTGTGACATGAGGATGAATGGGGGAATTCACCACACCATAGACATTTGGAAAAAGTAAGGAAAAAACCTTAAAAGAGAAAAGAAAGAAAGAAGGGTTTGTAACTTATTAGACAATCAGTCCTTTTGATCTTCTTTCACTTGGGAAGTAAAGTAGTAATTAACTAGAGTTATTACTTCACAACATGTATCTGTTCCCCTCCTCTTGTTCCCTCATAGTTTATAGGCAAGATATGTCCCCCACTCTTTTGTTCCCCAATAGTTGTATGGAGAGGGGCACATTCCCCTAGAGATTTCTACAGAAAAGAGAATTGAATATTGGAACCCACCTGACATTAAAACTCTTGTAAGTCAAAGGCTACTAAGCATCATTGCAACTTTAGAAGCAATAATGAAATCCTTCAGAGGACTCTATCCATTTTGAGGTTCGTGTTCTTCTTGGCTTTTGCAAATTGCAACTTGCAAAGTAGGCTAGCTAACCCTCTTGAAGCAAATTTGTTTTCAAATCAAGATTCAGGTTCTTATGTGTAGTATAAAGCCCAAGCCTATATCTATGGGCTTTACCAAGCATAAAGACATTCTCCAATTTATTTTTATTTATTTATTTATTTATTTATTATTTTCCATATGATACTCGATAGTTGTTGGGTATCATGGGAAATTTTGAAAAAAAAACATTCTCACTTCAATGCTACACATGAACCTATCCCTAAGTAGAGATTTCATCTAAACCCTAAACCCAAATGGAATGAGGGTAGAATAGTTTATGAACTCTTCCTTTTTTTTAACAAACTTGCATGGTAGCACAACAATTTTTTATAAGCAATTGCAACAAGCATGAATAGTGCCGACATCCCTATTTTCTACTTCTCCCCCTTTTGTGCCATCCCTCTTCAAGTTCTAGAAGAATACTTCTAATAGCTTTTCATATTTGTATTATTAATCTTCCCAAGAAAAAAAAGAAAGAAATTTAAAATTATTTTGGTGCCAAATTTGCTAAATTACAACCTTAAAGGACTTTTTAGTAGTCCATTGTCAAAAACCTTGATTATGCATTTTTAAAGTGTTCAACCTATTTGGTTTGCTACCATCAATTTGATATTTGTATTGGGTACTAAGTTAGGTATTGGCATCTTTGGCTCTTGTCATCCTCTTGTTTTTGTTCAAGCTATGGCCAGTTTTGGGTTCTTAGTTGGGTTTGCATCTAGATCTAAGAATGGGATCGGTGGGACTACATGGACTTGGACTTGCCAAGTCTTAATGGTTTTTATAAAGTTTGACTCATAAGTTTAGGTCAGGGTCAAGGTCCTAAGTCTAGATAATAGGGTTTAGAATTTTTGGGTTCTAAAGGTCCTAGGTCTGAAAGTTTTAAGGTTCTAAGGCCATAGGTCCTAGGTCCTAGCCCTATGCTTTAACATATAAGGACTACCCCCATAAGGAGGCATAATTTCCCTCCCACTCTTAAGGAGTAGGCTTAAGATCCATCCTATTAAGATACACTAGTATAAGGTGCCCTCTAAATACACCATGAAATTTCTTCAAAGTGCTTTTTGTTTCAATTTAAGTATTCCGGATTTCAAAAACATTAAACATGAGTGAAGGTCAAATTAGTTCAATATGTGCAAAAAAAACACTAGATTTTAAAAGGGGAGAAAATGTCAAATTCCATAAAAGCTTGTTCATAAGAAGGATCCACATTTTAGAAAGCTTGTAGAAGGCTTGTAGTTAGCATAATCCAGTCAGTTTGAAATCAATGAAATGGTAAAACATTTATTAAACATAAATGAAAAGGGTGCAATTATCATCGACTCTCTTCATGCATTTGAAGAGTTATGAGAGAAGCATTCGGCTCATTCTTTCACACAAAAGTTCTTGCATTATGACTTGCATATGATGAAACTTAGAATACAAAAAAATGCAAGAGTGTTCAAGTTGTTGTAGCAACCTTAGCCAAAAACTGCCAAAAATCTCTTTGTTATATGAGGACTTCCCAAATAAGTAAGCACAATCTCCTAGTATCATACTAGAAATAGCTAATATCTCTAGAATAAAGTGCCATTGATCCAGAGAAAAAGGAAAGAGAATATTGAAAATTCGAGTGATGAAGGCTAGAGCTGCAACTTTTGGAGCAACAGAAAGAAAAGCAACGACTGGAGTGGGAGAAGAGTTACCAGTCCATGTTGGTGTGTTGAGGTTTTGCATAATTTCCTGGTGGTGGGAAAGTTTTGCTGGTAGGGAATAAAGACCGTTGGTTGAGCTTTGGTGTGCATTCAAGAAACAACTGGCAGCTGTCTCATCAGGTGTAGATCATTACTCTCATGCCTTGAAATCAGAGTTTGAGGACAACTCTGATACCAAATTGCTTGTAAGAAAACTGCTGGTACGTGTTTTCCAATCCAATCCCCCAATGCAACTCCCCAACAAGGAAGCCAAGAAATGCAACCTTCTACCAGGAAAAAATGCTCAGCTCCAGGGAATCAAACTTGTCCACCATCTGCTTTTACAATAATCAGAAGACCCACAGTTTAGACTCTACTCTCCAGTATGAAGCCTATTACCAGAAATGCAGGTGAAACCAGCCACTGGTCAAATCACAGCGCCTCCTCCACTGGCAAGAGCAAAACCAGCAAGTTCCATCGCTCTAATAGGATCACAGATCATCTCTGCAGGCCTGATGAAATGACGCATCATTGAGGCCATGGCATAAAGAGGATTAAACCAATTCCATCTAGCATTTGGCAGGATTCATTTTCTCACCATCATGGCTGAGAAGAGCTGCCCTCCTAACCATTCATCACCACCAAGGGGCTCAAAGACTGCTCTACTACCATTGCAACTTTCACATGTCAAGCCTGATTGAACTGGCTCCAATCATGACACCTGCACAGCCAGAAAGCACAAATATGTCTTCATAAGTATTGAGAGAAAATTCTAAGTTTCAGTTACAAGACAGGCAGTAACAGATATGATGCTAGTGGCTAGCTCAACCAAAACACAAATGAAAGAGAAGGATATGACCACAGAAATTGTGAAGAAAAGAGGAAGAGATAGAGAAACAAACATGGAGAAAGAACATTGATCTTTTGAGAACAAACTAGGCTTTGAAAAGCTCTCTGCAATTAGGATCAGAAACTCTTTAGATAAACCATTTCTGAAGATTCCAAAGACAGAAGAAACACCAAACAGAAATCCTTCTTTGTTAAGCCAACCTCAAGAAACAACAGCAAGCAGAATCATACCTATGTAAGCAGTGATCTAGACAGATGCAAGTGAGAAGAAAAAAATCAACCAATAGATTGAACATTGAACTGTTCTGAGAGAGTCAGTCAAGAAGAAGAACAGGATGCCAATCACTTCTATTACTCAAGGATTCTTCTTGTCTGTCCGTGTTCTCGATTTCTGCTGCTCCCTGGATTTTGGTTCTGTTATTGCTGTAGCATGTCAATAACGTCCTGCAAGAATCAAGCAATACAAGCTGGGAAGGTGCATGATGAGAAGAAGAAGTACCTCTTGAACAAGAAGATCAACAACAACATGCGACTGGCTGTGTTTTCATCAAGAAGAAACAGACTGCACATCTCCTGAGATCACAAGAATAGTCCACAACAAGTTGTGTTACACATCTTGTAGTGAGCATCATCATATCCACCTCGAAGAACAAGAAGAAGAAGAACAAGAAGAGGAAGCAGACAGACAGACACAATCCGTGTTGATACCAAAAACCGAAAACGTCCCAGGATTTCGTGAACAAGCTTTCCAGCTACACAAAACAATCTGCAATTGCCACGAATAGTTCTAATCCAAATGCAAAAAAACAGTTTGCTGATGGATCTCAGAATTCTTATCAGAAGGAGAAACATAATCGCCGGCTGCGAAGTCTAGTATCGATCACTAGTGATGGATATCTCTTCTCGTGGTCATTAGGGTTTCTGCCTCCTCATCCTTCTGCCTGCTTGCCTGCTTGCCTGCCTTGTCTCTTCTCTTAAGGTGGAGCGATATTTCTAGACTCTCGAGTCTCTCTTGTGATTGCTGCAATGCGGTTGTTGCTGATTCTTCTTCCGTGGATGATGTCTGGGAAGCTCCTACGCTGCCCCACGCTATCTCTTCATACTCAATGAGCTCCGATTGTATGTGGAGGACTCAGGAGGGTTGGATCATTGCATGGTGATGGAGGAAGAGACGGAGGTACGACGGCTGCCGCGGCGACGCTTGGAAGCAGGACAAGGTCTCAGGGCCCGCGCTCGTCATTCCTTGCCCGGACGTTTAGCACGAGCGGCAGGAGCGGCGTTGAAGCAAACGCACCTGGCACCGTCGCCGCCTTTTCTTCCCTTGAAGGTGCAGCAGCGCTCCTCCCCGTCGGACATAGGTACCGGCTTGTTCAGATCCGGTGCATTGGAGGCACATATCAGCAGAGCGCTAGGAAACGCATTGGGACGGAATCGAGGAGATCATCATCATGAGAAGGAGGAGGCTTGGAATCTGTTTTCAACTGCAAAGAAGCTCCCTCCTGGTGTACTTGCCAAGGAAGATTGCCTCAGACAAATGCAGCTATGCACAAAGCATTCGGTAAGGTGTATATACAGAGATGGAACACAAAGGGCAAGGCCTATGAGTAGTGATCAAGCTTGCAATTGAACATGAGGGGGGCATTTGTTTTTCTTCATTGCAACATGAGGGGGCATGTTGGTTCTGTTCGAGGCTAGGGTTTAAGGAAGGAGAAGTTTGTCATTTTACAATGAAGAAAGAAAGAGCTTGTCACCAGTTTAGGATATGCAACAAAAATGGAAGGATTTCTTTGCTTCTTGCAGTTGCTTTAAGCATTGTGGGTATATGTTATAGATGGGAGCTAGAACTATGGTTGAAGCCATGCTGCAAGCCACAAAGGTGTCTTTATTGGAGATTCAGTTGAGACTCCTCCACAGTCTGATGCAATCTCAACATGCAAATCCATCAGTCTCCAAGCAAGCAGGGCATATCTCCTTTACAGCTGCAACGGATTTTCAGTCTCGTCAGCGTATGACACTGGAGAGCACAATGGGGTGCATGAACTGACTCTGATTTCATTCTCATTCTGCATGTGTAAGTAAGGTTTATTGATATCTAGCAACAAAGCCATTTTGTGGTCACTACGATGTGCCTGGTTAAACCCAATTACAGCGGCAAAGTAGGGTTTATCATTCCTCACATTGCAGGATGTCAGCAGCATACTTCTTCTGATTAAGAACAGACCCAAGTTACCTGCATCTGTCTGCAGCTGCAATTTGGTGCTATGCTTTCTGTTGTTGATCAGTCATGGTGCTGTATATTGGAGTCTGGTTCTCAGCTGTAGCAAAGTTCTTTTTTTTTCCTCCTACAGTGAAATGCACAGTAAGAACTGACAGGTGTTTGTATTAACTGGTTGTCTATGATACATTTTTCAGATGTGATGACACAAAGCACTCTTTTTCAACAGTTCTTTCGTCAGACTTCAAATCAAGATTTTCCTGGGGTCTAGCATCCTCCCACAAGTGAGAATCTTGTAATGCAAAAGATTCAATGGGACTTGACCTTGAGTTGTCAATTGCATCCAATACTGCACACACATTGAGGAGCCCCCTTTCTTGATATTTTCTGCTACTAGCTTCTGAACCAGTTGATTGTGAAATGGTTGGACAAAGTACAGTTTACCCAGCTTTTTAGTGCATTGCAGTTGTGCAAGCATGCAGTTTTCCATTCACTGCAGGTTTGTCCACAGGACTTCTTGCATGAATGATCTGGTGCTACTGATGTGGGGCAGGGTAGATCAGAAGTCAACACTGTTCTCAAGATTTACAAGTGATGCAAACACAGGTCGACGAGTTATTGTTCAGGTCTGCATTCCTTTCGTTGGAATCTTGCATTGAAGTCCATATACATCTTCATAGACATGTACAGTGGTTGCAACCTTTGGCCAGAGTTTTTTTCAGCCCAGTAGTCATGTCTTTGCCAGTTAATCTTTCAACTGTGAAATTTGTTTTCCAAGTACAACCCATTGATAAAAATTCAGCAGAGAAGAGGTCTTGGTACTTTGAAGCATGGGAAGCACTTTGTAAGTTCATCTAGACAGGAGAATGAGACACTATGAGTAAGCCGTAGATTCTGGTGTTCTTCTGCACAGGCTGTACACAAATTGGACGAGAGGAACATTGTGTCCCCAATTTTTGCAGCAACCATGGGCAGTCCAAGTCAACTTGGCATGAGCTGGACACATGTCTTCACCAGTAATGGTAAACATTTTTTGTTTCCAGTATGCTCAAACTTTACAGTTCTCTGGATCTTTCAATCTTTCTTCTCAAAGCTCCCTTCCCTTTACAGGCACTCTGATGTGTGCTTTTGGGGATTCTATTTGTTATTCTCTCTTTCTTTCCTTGTTCCTTCTTGCTACAACTGAATTGGCCAAGAGTATGTTTGCATAAGGGGTTTAGCCAGCCTTGTGTCACCACAGATGAAACACATTCCCAATATTCCACATTGTCGATCGGTATCCCTCTCTTCTCTGTCAACCAAAAAGTGTTTGGAAGGTTTATTTTGAAGCTTCCACTTATGGGATAGATTGGATTAAATTGTTGTACTTGCTTCAGGTATTGGCGAGGACTCAGTCCAGATGAAAGTTTTGAGTGGCACCAACGGATCCTACTTACTGAGCCTCAAAGCTCAAATTGGAGAAGTAGAGTAGTAGTGCAGTTTCTGCAATTCATTCATTCATGCCCTCTGTATAGAGAAATGCAAAAAGACATCTCAATGTAGTTTTCCATACATAGGCAAAAAATTGACTGTTGGAGCTGATGTACTTATGAATATGTGAGATGCCCTGTGAAGATCTCATTGATCTCATCCTCAATCATAAATGGAGGTGATGTGGGTTGAGGGGGGCTTCATGAATTTATCCCTTATCCTTTTCGTGACTGATTCAGCTTTGGTATGATTGCATTTGTGGAATGTGTGGAAAGACTTTCTCTTCTTCTGTCCTCTTCCCTTCTCAAAACCCTAATTCCTCGTCCCAAAACCCTAATCTCCTCCTACCTCCATCTTCCCACCTTTTCCTTCTTCTTCTTCTTCTTCTTCTTCCGCCCCACCTTCGACGCAGCCCATCCGTTCTCTTCTCCCTGTTCATGCTTCTTGCCCATCCGTTCTCTTCTCCTTGTTCATGCTTCTTGTACGTCCTTCCTGTTCAAGGTATGCATCCATCCGGTGTGCAACGAAGAAGTACAATGCGAGAACCAACCATGAAACGGATCTGGAAGACGATTCGGGGATGTATGTGGCACACCAAACTGACTAACTAACTAACCTGCCGAGATTGTGTGTGGATGACGCTTGGAATCAAGACAGAAGGACACACACACACACAGAGACTGACACACAGAGGGTGTACACAGGCGTGAACAGGAGAAAAAGAAGCAACTTTCTATTTTCTTTCTTTTTTGGCAACCAAGGGCCCCACCCTCTCCTTCGTCGTCACTTTCGTCTCTCCTGTCTTCCGGGAAGTCTGTCTCTCTTCTTCTGTCCTTGCCGTTGTTTCCCGATGCCGCAAGTGGTTGCTGCTCTGTAGCTGCTCACGTAGCTGCAGCTCTACAATTTCTTTTACTTTTTTGCCAGGGGTTTATGATCGATGGAGATACGCCTAACAACGGCGAAGACTCTTCTCTTTTTCTGTGCGCACAACGTTGTGGACAAACACCAACGAAGTCTTCCGGTCGTCGTCGCGAGAAGGAAGGTCGTCCGTCGGAGAGACAGACGGACGCGTGACGGACTTCTCTGTAGCTGACGTTGCTATGACATCGTTTGCGATTGTCGCTCACGACAACACCTGCTGCTGCTTCGCTTGGTCTTGCTGTCGCGCTTCTTCTGTGCTGTTCTTCGCTGCTCGTCGCGCACTCATGGCTACTGCAGGTCGTATGCTTGACGACACCACGTGTACCCTGCCCTCGTCGTCGTCGTCGTCGTTCTCCTTCTCCTCGTCCTCTACCATTCTTCTTATGCCATGGCTATCATCACTATCATCCTGCACACATGTCTTCGCGCGTGGATCGGTCAACTGCTTGCAAGCGCAATCGCGTTGTAGCCATGATAAATTGCAGGTGTGCAAGCCTGTAATCCCTACAAACTTTTGTTCTTGCATTCGACCTCCTCAATACAAATTCAGAGTAGAACTCAGTGGGTCCGTGCATGATCACGAGGAAGGAAAACCTTGGAAATTTTTTGTTGCAAGTCTGTTGTTTTTCTGCGGAAGAAACAAATCGCCAAGCTTTAGGTCACAAAGCTTTGTTACAAACCTCAGGTCTTCTCCTTCCTGCCATACAAATGAGAGAGAGAGAGAGAGAGAGAGAGAGAGAGAGAGAGAAGAATGCTCTTTTGATTCCGAAGAATTCTTCGTCTTCGTCTTTCTTCTACCGCTATAGTAGAGCGCTTGTTGCGAAGTTGTGTTCTGATGATGGATGCGAGGATCTCTTGCAAAATCCTGGATTTTGTGTGTACAAAATTGTTGCAAGAAAGAGATTGTTTGTGTGCTTGTTATTCCGAACTGCCGTGATTGTCTTCCACAATCTCTCCCCCTAGTGTCTCAATGACAGGGAGATCCTTCCTGCTTGTTTCTGGATAGATACACCACACATAAAGATCACGTCTTTCTCTTTGTTGTTGTCTGGGCATTCCAGCTAATTATGATTGATTGATTGATTGATTGTGGTGTTTTTTCTATTGCTTTCTTAGCTCTGTGTTCTTTTGCTTACAGCATTGTTTGCTTCTGGTGTTGCTGCAGCAATATGCAAACCCTTGCAATTGAAGACAATAGGTCAAGAAGAAAGGAGAATGAGATGCTTAATCTTGTGGCAGGCGTGTTGGTGGTTGCTGGTGCATTGAAGCTGCTTCACTACTTGAACAAGAAGCAGAAACGCCATGACCTTCAGCCTTATGTCCAATTGTGCGGGGATGGACTCCATGTTGAGAAATTTGAACGGTTTGGCAACTATGTTGGTACATTGCTTTCTTCCTTTCATCTTTATCTATGCTTGTTCTTTTGTCCACATCAAGCAATCATCTTGATGATGAGTAATCTCTCTGTCTCTGTCTCTCTGTGTCTATGTGTCTGTTGCAGCAGCAGCAACATCGTCCTGATGTTTAAAGAGGAATGTGGTGTGTTTTGCAAGAGTTTGTTGATGATGCAAGTCTACTTTAAATTTTATGCCATGCAAGTAAAGCACTGAAAGGGAAGAGAAAAAAAGAGAAAACAAAGTGCTCCATTCTGTTGTTTCACAAGCTCTACTGTCATTGGTTTTCTAACATGGGCGCATGATGATGTTGATGATGATGATGGCAATTCTTGGTGCAGTGAGGCAACTGGAACTTTGTCCAGATACGACTGTTGCCAGAACCTTGGCAAAGATGGCAGAAGACTATTTGCGGGGTGACAAGAGCTCATCTGATCAAAGCCGTGAAAATGTCTGCATCCTTGTATCAGGTCCAATTGACCAAAAATCAAATGAGGAACTTGAGCATTTGCATAGTGAGCTCTTGAAGGAGATTGATGCATGCATGGTGGCATATTTCAGCTTCCATTGGAAGCATGCCTCAGCAATTATTGACCAGGTATCTTCCAAGGTTTGAAGCTCAAGTGCTTATATCAGCAAGGATCTCAATGTTGTTAAGTGCAGATGGTGGTGCATCTTCATTGTTCCCATTTACTTCTAGATGAAAAGTTTGAAGCTTGGGTTAAAGCTAGAATGCTTATATCAGCCAGGATTACAATTGTTAGTGCGCATGGTGGTGCATCTTCACAGTTCCCATTCACTTCTAAATGAGAGTCAATCTTCTTTTGATGATTCACTGAGATTGGATCTGGATTTGAGGTGGGTGTAGGTAGTGAGCAATGGTGTGGAACAGAAGAGACTGCGCAAAGCTGTGTGGCGAGCTACCAGGTGTGTACTAGTTCCAGCTAATAGTATTAGCAGGTTGTTGTGTAGAGGTCATTTGCTGCATACTTGTTTTTCCAGTCTGGCCGGATTCTGTAAAAGCAAGGAGGACTTCATTCATTGGTAAATCAGTGTCCTTGTGTTTTATGCAGAGTGGATATTGTGGGTCTTCCATTAGTTGGGCTTTGTGCAGCTGGAATCAAACTTCGAATACTCTTATGCACACAGTGTGGCCCCAGTAATTCAAAACCAGCCTGAAATTTGTAGTGGGTATATGCAACTTGACTTCACTTATGTGGTGTCCTATAATGGGCGATTTTCTTTTCCCCTTCACAGGAAGTCAGAACATGATTTCTTCAGTCCTCGAGTGCCCAGACTATCTGAATGCGGAAAGTGCATTTTTTGCAGTGACATACACTGTTTATAATGGTGTTCTTCTTAGAAGAAGAACCATTGAGGTGACTTGAGAATTCTCATCAGGAATTTCTCTGGAGTTGAAGCTTTACTGCCAGATTGATTTAACAGCTCATTAACCTCAGGGATCAATTAATTTCCTCCATTCACCTTTGGAATTGTCTGGTGATCACCAAAATCAGGCCTTCCAGACAAAAAATAGGCCAATGGGATTTCCTGTGTGGCCGATAAATCAAGGCTATGTATGTGAGTTAAAAAAGAAGTAGTTCATGTTAATGAGCAGACAAACTATGGTGCATGCTTCCATGCATCAAGCTTTCAGTTGTGACTGTTTGTTGTGTTGCTATTTGATCTGGTCTCCAAGTCTAGATACATCACTGTGGTAGAAATCTAATCTGATGAAAGATGGCAAGAGGTGCACATGTTTAACTTCAAGTTGTCAAAATAAGTGCAATGTACTTTTTAGCTGGAGCTGGCACCATCAGAATCAGCAAGACGGTCCCATCCCTACACCTGAATGTACAAATTTTTCGAGTTCTTTAAGGATAGCACACCTCAGTGCTGTGAGTTTTGAGCCGGGCAGAAAAATAAGATTGGTGGTTTTTGTAATTGGAAGCCTAGAGCATGAATAGCACTTCATGCCGTACTGCCAGATAGAACTTGTGTAGGGAGAACATTACAATCATACATTTACTTCTGAAGTAGATTTTCCAGAATAACATAAGTCGTATTAACTGCTGAAGAATTGGATGTGCAGACCACAGCGGATTGAGCGAGTTTTGAAGTGTTTGAAGACAAAGCGCAGGTTTGTGACACTTGTTGAGCAACTAAAGGCTATGAACTCTCAGCACCGAGTCCAAAAGGAGAACTATATCATGGTGCCTGCACATCCATCTGTGCGAAGCCCTGTGCTGCTCTTCATTGGTGGTGGGATGGGTGCTGGCAAGAGTACAGTTGTCCAAGAGCACATTCTCAAGAGGTGCAGCAATCTTTCATGCTATGTTCTCTTATGCACCCTGTGTTGATGTTTCTACAAGATAGAGGTGCAAGAACTGTACATTGTTGGCTACTAAATTTTCATTATTGGTACCAATTTTACATAGAGGTTTGAGATATGGCCACTATGTACAACTAATTGTTCACTCAATTCAGTAATGAAGCAACTGGGGGAAGTGATAACTGCACTATGGTTGACAGCCTAATTGGAGCATCAAACTTAAATTGTCCATTTGCCCCAAAGGACCCAGTGAAGTGGATAATGTTTTGCTAAGCAAGGTGGGAGAATGCATGGTGGAGCAGCTCACACTGAGTGCTGATGGGATTGTACATGGGCTGCAGTGCATTTTGGTCAGGGGTGGCACATAAAGCAGTAATAGTAGAAGCAGATGCTTTCAAGGAAACAGATGTCATTTACCGCACACTCAATGCCATGGGGCAGGATGATGTGGCATCAACTGCTGAACTGGTAATTTAAACCCTGAAAGTTACTCAGAAGGCAGAAGGCAAGAAAGGGATATATCTGGACATATTGATTTACAGAAAAAACAAGAATGCAGTAACCCATTGAAAGAGTCAAAGTTTTGATGCCACTCAGTCATTCTTGTACTAAGGTATTGGAGTTGAGCATGCAGGTGCACCAATTTTCGACAGAGGCAGCATTGTCAGTACTGGTGGCAGCCTTGAATGATGGACGGGATGTTATTTTCGATGGGACCATGCAATGGGAACCATTTGTGCTTCAAACAGTTGCTATGGCTCGGGATGTCCATCGCAGGTAACTCTTGCCATGTCCTGCAGATACTGAGACTCTTTCATTTCCTCTATCTGATGCTTGAGGTTTTGCAGGCCATCACAAAAAAAAGTTAGAAATGCACTTCTTTCCTGTTGAGAATTTTCCCTGACTAGTGTTTTTCTTGTCTCCTTTTCACTATTGCTTGGGGTTTCTACCATAACTTCATGTTTGGATGTGGATTCTGTAACTGTTCATCTTCTTTTCATTCCAAAAGAAGGTGGAACATGGCTTGCCACCAAACATGCCTGCCCAACAGCTGAGTCCAATAATGGTGCTTGAATTTCCATCAGATGTCATTCACACTAACATTTAGAGTTTTGGCAGACGGTATCGGATGGGCCCTGGTTATCGTGAAGGCGAGTTTGAGCGGTACTGGGAACCTGTCCCTGAAGAGTTGGATGTCACCCCCAAGGAGAAAGGACAACTTGCCTTTGATGAATTGCATAGTGTTGTTCCAAGTCCTGTTGGACATAAGAAGAATGGCACAATTTTTGATGCTGGTGGAAGTGCGAGCAAGGAGAGGAAACCCTACCGCATTGAGTTTGTAGGTGTCACTTGCGATGCACATCTGGCAGTCGTTCGAGGCATGAGGTGATTGACCCTCATTCACTTTGCATGCATTCCAACCACACTCAGAACTGTATGTACATCATAACTAGTTCTGGTCTTGACTAGAACACTTCAATCTATTTCCTTCTGTGAGCTTCTGTTAGAGCACAGGCACGTTTCTCATCGAAGAGTTGTATTGGGTGCAAACTGAAGGGCTTTTCCATTGTTATGTTAATCAGGAGAGCAATTTTGACAAAGAGGGGAGTGCCAGTAAAAGGGCAGCTATGGTCTCACAAGCTGTTTGCAACGTCCCTTGACAAGTATATTACGCTGATGGACAGTGTGAAGATATACTCTACCAGCAACATGTATGGACACCCAGAGGTAATCAACATTCTCCCTTCTGGATCTGATGAAACTGACTTGTGGATCCCTAGAGTTTCAAAAGTTGCAGTAATGTAGCATGGCTTGACCTGTAACAGTATTATGGCCACTGCCCCTAACATGTCCTATGATGGGCTCAATAGGCTACTTGATTTCTCGAATCTATACTGATGCTCTAGTTGGTTGCAATACATGGCATGTTTGGAGAAAATTCATGGATATGGGCTAGTTGATTGTTAGATATCTCTGTCCAATTTGACAATTCAAGCCAATTTCTGACGGCCAACCCTAGCTGCATGGGCGTGACAATTCTCATTAGTAACAAGAATGAGATGTTCCAAATGGTTTATCATCTGTTTTTCAAACTGAGAGTTTATTGTCTCTGTTACTCATTGTTGTTGTGCTTGCATGCAGTTGATAGGTGTGAAAGATGAACCAGACACGAAGATTCTGGTTGACTGCAGTGAATTCAATGAGGTTCAACACATGGCAAAGCTCAACCCCGATGCAGGCTCAGTGTTGGAACTTTACAGTGAAAAGTGTTGTCAAGGATCCTGCAACCAGATGTGGCAAGACCTGGTTGTGGCAGGAGATCGAGAAAGGAGGCAGGCTCTTTTACGGTCTGCATTTCAGTCACTTGGTAATGACATGTTCTTGCACAAGAGTGACAGTGAGTCGAGCTTGCATAGTGAGGGCTCTCTCACCTCTTCCTCTCGTAGTCCTTCTCCCTCAAATGGTCATATTCAATAGTGATCCAGAAAATTTTCTAGGAACTAACAATTCTTCTGTTATGCCTGCACTTAGGTGTAGCCTTTGTACCATAACTGCACCATTCCTCGGCTACAATATTGAATAGCTGCTGTAGACTTCATAGCTTCCTAGAAGGCCTTATTCTCAATGTTAGGGCCAAGGTTTCAGAACCTACATAGCCCCGAGCTGAGCTTGTGCTTATCTGTTCCTAGAACTGCCTATGGCCAATTCATCCAACCTAAGCTGCTGTTGCTGCCCCTTCACCCAACCAGTCCACCCAGCTATTGAGGTGCCTGTCAACTTGGCCTGCATGTTGCACTGTGGCACGACCTGACTTTCATATGTTGTACATCAAATTTTTCTTACAAATTCAGCTCAAAGTGTCACAAGGAAACAGTGGCTTAGAGCTCTCTCTAAGTGCTGGCACTGAGCTTGGAAATCAGTTGGGCTGCAACAATGATGCTCCTCAAACCTTTGGACTCAACCACACTCCTTGGAGTCCACAATACATGAGAAAGTGCTTTCGCCACTGAAGAGGTATTGGTGAGTACACATGCCTTGTACAACACTTACATATTTCTGGCCTCCAAAGTGTGTTCAAAAAAAGTATCAATTGTAGAGTGTTGCCAGTAGTAGTACTATGGCAGTTATCATCTGAGGATGGAAAACTCTTTCAAATTTTGGTAACTTTGACCCAGGATTTTTATATTGCATAGAAGTGAGAAGAGCAATCACTTGGTTGTGCTAGTTGAGTGGTGCTACCATGTGTCTGTCCTGTAAGCCCCTAGGGTTTTACAACTTTGGATGATTAGTTTACCAAATGACCCCCCAACTGTAGCTCTGTTTTTGGCTACTATGGGTAACCTATGGCATGACCAAAATAGTGGATTGTGAGGTGGTCATGGAATTATATAATTACTGGGGCTATTGACTTGATGCTATCTGAGGCAACTTTAGTTGAAAGTTTATTATTCTATTTTAAGATTACCACAATCATTCATCAGTTTCTAAGTATTGTTAGGATTGTGGAATTTCATGAAGTGAGGGTTCAAAGTTCAAGAGTGATTTGTTAAAGAAATTGATGAGAATGAAACAAAACGTCCTTGGCCCAGCATTTTTCCACAGGACATGAAGGCTCGTAAAAGGCGAAGCAGAGTTTAATAAATATGATTTGGTTCTATGAAAACTGGACTAAGTGTGATTTGACTGCTGCTCCCTGTTTTTGATTGGCCAACCGTAATGATTGATCCAGGTGGTTTGCTGTTAGTAGTCTCCCACCTATTTGCAGTCCCAGTTTTTGTTTCATGGGTGGGGTTGGAAAAAAGTAAATAACTAAACTTGGATGTGAGAAATATTATTGCAGTGTCATATACTGAGCACCATTGGAGCTGTTCTTAGTCTTGCATATTTACTGGCAAGTTGTTAAGGAGTTAAAACCATTGTTGAGCAGTTCTTGACAGTTATGAAAAACCTCCTGTTCTGATTCTTTAAAAAGAATTTAAAAGGTCCCAGTTTCGTGTCTGGTTCCACCAAAAAAAAGGGAACCCTAAGTCCAGTTTTTGGAAAAAACAATTCAGGTTCCAGTCCAGTTCTGGCTAACCTAGTCTGGAACCAGTGGTTAACTGCTGGTTACCCATCACTTCCCGACTTCTTTTTTTTTCGGAAAAGAAATTATTTGCAAAAAATTCCAGTTCCAGTTCCAGAACCAAATCCAAAATCAGAGCGGGATTGAGTTTGGTTTTTACAAACTGGAACCAACAGTTCTAACCAGCCAAACTGGATAACTGCCCAACACTGGTTAAAACCTCCTGGGTAAACCATTTGATGTAAATACATATCAACACACAAAACACATAGTTTACCAAAGAAATTGTATTTTTCAAAATTGTAAGATCATTGTGATAAACTTTCGGTGTCTGGAACAGCAGCAACAGCTTCTTCATGACCTTTCTCATCATCATCATCAATTTCCTCATCATCAATGCCTTTCAAAAGGCAAGGATTTCAAATATACTGAACACAAAAAACAGCTAAAAAAATTGCAGGTCTTAATGACATAAGAACTTGAACAAGCAATGGTTCTGGATTCTCTTTACTTAATACCATCACTTGGGTTCTGCCTTTTTTTGAAACAAATTCTTGTCTCCTGGTTTGTATGAATTCAACAAATCACTACTTGTTCCTAAACTACACAACAAAATCACAACACCTCATGAAAAGAGAAAGCTCTCAAGTTTGAAATTTTGAGTTGAATCTTTGGTTGGGGTTTTTGCTGCATCGCTCGTAAATTAAAGTCTCTTGGGTCTCGTCCATCTAAGTTCTCACCTTAAGGTTACTAAGAGTTGGCATCTGTGAGTGGAGAGAGGATCCTCTCAGTTTTACAGTAATAAAATCTGGGTACCCATTTGTTAGAAATTGTATATTCTATAGCACAAGTGGTTTGATGGGAGAAAAAACTCATTTGTGAACAGTGTCTACAACATAGTCAAATTAGTGTTGCAAAATTTGCATAGAAAAATTGGACATCTCAACTTACTCAGCAGCAGAGATCTTTGACATTGTAAGCTTTGAAACATCCAAAAATCATGCTTTTAAGTTCACATGGGATTTGACGAGTGTTGTGAGGATTCATTAAAACCTTGTAAAACCTTACTTATGAAACACACCACATGTTCAAAAAATGTACAAAGGTATTAAAAAAAACGGATAACTTAAAGGAAGTCAAGTTAACACAAACTAGATGTCAAAAACTCTCTATCTCAACAACAACAACCAACTACTTGTAATAGGTCAATTGTGGCAATGGGGGGTGTGTCTTGAAGGGGTGGAAGTCGAGAAGTAGATAGGCCTACCATCATTGCTCAACTTAAGATGGAGGATGCTTGCATCCTTTGTAATGTAATTGAAATTTTTGACGAAAAAAAAAAACCAAGATAGAAAGGGGAGGGCCCTCTAACCTTTCTAGGTTCCAAATAGCATTGGCACAATCGTGTAAAAATGCATTTACATGTTTGTGTAAACAACTAAATATTTCAATTGCTAGAGGGAGGAATTGATTGGTGGGGTGTCAGTCACAATAATTCATTTCTTTGGCTTGAGCCACATCAAAGGTAGCAAATCCTTGAATTGTGCAAGATTGAGGAAATGGATCCACACATGTTGGGTCAACTATAACAACGTTAGCTAAGGTGCGAATTCCATCTATAATGAGCACAATGTCAATTCATCGACAAGAGAAATTGAGTGTGGTTGAAGGAAGCACATGTAGTTGTTTTCATCTCACATGGAAACCAACATCTCGCACAATGGTAGCAAAAGTGTCACAAACTACATCATGGGTCCTTGTGCGTTCATTGCCATGGGCACAAAATAAGAGGTGATACCCATAAAGGCGATGGGATGTGTGCAAACACATCAAGGGAGGTTTATAATTGAAGGATGTGATAGTTCGAGCCATGTTCGAAACAATGCGGAGAAAACTTGGGAAGATAATTGAAAGGTTGGGAAGATTGGTTGAGTTATAAGCCAAACACTCACCCTAGGGCCAAACACATGATAAAATTCAAGCACAATGGGCTTTAAATATTTCATTGGAGAGCATGCTAGAGAAGTATGATGATGCAAATGCTCCAAAATGGAATCTTGAAGATGAACTATTTGTTGTTCGATGAATTCTTCAAAAAAAAAGGAGACACACTTGTGTTAAGGGCGGTAGATCACATGCTACCTTGAGGTGTTGTTGGAAAGGGAAGGTGTTGTTATCGATTCACACTAAGGTTTCAAAAAGGAAGGGATGTTGATTGACCATGAACCTAATAGCTATGATTAAGGTTACAAGGGCCCAACTTCCTAAATAGGTTGTTGAAGTGATGGTGGATGTCGGTATGAACTCGATGTCACTAAAAATTATTAGGAGAAAGGCTTGTTTATGGGCTAGAAGTCTTTTAGGGCTATCAAAGGACCTTGGACCTAAAAAACATCCAAACACTTGAAGGAGGAAGGAATAAAAAAAAACAAGGAAATTTATGAAGGTGGGAGAAGGAGGTGTGCAATGTAATAGATACAATGGCCATTGTGCATAACAAATGAATGAATATTCCAAAAGCTACATAAACATTGCCCAACCTAGGGAGAAGGTCAACATGCTGAACATTTTTTAGCAAGGTATCTTTGATGAAGGATGATTTGAATGATGAGGTGCCCAATGGAACCCCTAAGACTCTATTTTTTTCTAATGGTGTGTTAAACTAGGATGGGGTGTCGAAATTGGGCAATAGGCTTGAGGGGGATTAATGCTACACATTTTTTAGGTTGGATAAAAAGACTTATCGCATGAAGTTTAATCTGAAAGTGTTCATATGCAGAGGATATAATGGAAGAGGGCTTGATGATGTGAATGTCATTTGCAATGGATGGAAATAGATAAGAGGGAAATGGTTAACTATAAAATGTAATGCCCTAAACTGAGCTAAGGCAAATAATACCACTCCCAAGGGATCACCTTGACTAGTTCCCATGACAAATGGGATGACCCTGACATTATCATCATGATTACGATGACTATAAAACATATGAGTTTTAAATGCATAAAATACATGAACAAAGTGGATAAGTTGTGTGATGTCCTCACCTACTATACAAAGTTTTTGAAATATGACCCTTCTTAACATTGAATTAAAGGTATTTGCCACATTTAGTTGAAGAACAATTCAATCAAGGTGAAGGTCCAAGGTGCATTGGATGCCATGGATTATTACTTCACATCCACCCTTGGTTGTTATTCCAAATTGGTGTGGGGAAAAATGTGTTGCAAAAGCATCATGAAATAAAAGCATAAAACATGGCTTGTGAGTTAATACAACGTTTCCCCTATGGCAATGGGATGAACTCCACCCGAAGGCTTAGTCATGGCTAAGAGGCGAACTGCCCCAAGGATATGTGCAATTTAACATGGAATGTGACCTTGTGCGATATGAAATTTTTTTTGAAACAACTATGGGAATCCATTTGTGGAATCTTCTAGTTGAAAGTAATTTCAAAGGTGTTCGAAAATTATCCTTGTTGCAACCCTAACTTTGGGTTTGCAACCAAGGCAAAGAGGTTGTAAGGGTGCGGGCCGAGAAGAAGCCCGGGAGTCACATCACATACTCCCGGGAGTGTAAGAAAGTGTGAGGGAATATGAGGGAATGAACCTTCACATTCCCGATGTAACTCCCACTTTGGGAAATGGAGTCCTAATGGACTCCCAAAACTTTAGAGAGAAATTTCAAGGGTCAAAACTTAATGGCTTGTGGCGTTCTTTATATCATTGGAAAGCTCTTGGAACATAAATGTCTAAAATGGGCTCGCATTGCTCATTTGGACATTTGAAACACAAGTTATGGCCAAAAGAAGGCCCGGGAGTCAAACTGTCAGTTTGACTCCTGACCAAAAAACGTTGGGAATCGACTTGATTTAATTGGCTGCAGAAGGTGTGTGACATATTGTTGAAAAGTTCTCGATGAAAGCTACAACTTTGCCCTAGACCACATTGTGATCCGAGGTCTGCTCGCAAAGTTATGGGGCCCCAAAGTTGCGAAAATCCCATTTGGCGCGATTTCAGGACTCCCACTTGGGAGTTCCAGGAGAGAAAAACCATTTGGATGTAGGCTCCGTGGCCAATCACAGAGTATACTATAAGAGGGAAGGTGGTGGCTTCCCCCAAGTCTGGGCCGTGGTGAGTCTAATGTGTTCGTGTTACCTGTGGTTTGTCCTAGAACCAAAAGTGCTCCAACTACGCACTAACCACTTTGTGTGGGTTGTGTGCAGGCTCGTGTGATTGAGTGAAGCTTGTCAACTCTTCCTAGTCCCATCTCGGAGTTCTAACACGCCCTTCTACCCATCAAAGTGTTGTGAACTAGGGAGTGTGCCCCGACTCCTCCCTCTTTCACTGTCTTCTACTAGGACTCACATTTGAGTCCTTTGAGGAGTTGGGAGTGTGTCAATCCTAAAGGGACCACTTGTAGATAGATTTGGCATGCATTGGAATGGTAGCTTGAAAGAGTTAGATGAAAGTTCAAGGTCTTGGTTTGGTTCATAGTCTTTCAAAATAAGTGGGAAGAAGTTATCTAATTCAAGACGTAGAGTGGTGAAAATCATAGTGGTGTTGGAGGACGTGGTGCAGAAAGTTGGTGCTAGAACACATGCTACTCGAAAGTATTCTCCTACACATTTGAAGACTAAATTATAAAAAAAATGTTTATGAGTTGGAAGATCATGTTGGGCATGAGGCATTGAATTTGAAATTGTTGCCAAAACTTGGGCTTGTAAAAAGAATTCCTCTTGTAAGTTTTTCCAATCACTTGCTAAAAAATGTTTAAGTCAAATCCTTGTTTCCTTATAACCAATGTTTCCCCCTTAAAGGAATAAAGTAAGACACCACTGGGGTAACAAGAAGAACAAATACTAAGCTACCACATCATAAGGGTCATGTGCCAACTTGTCCAATGGAAAATGAAATATCATTTGTACATCACATCATGAAGCAATAGGGATGTGGTTGTATAATCAAGGACAATGAAAACTAAGATGAAAGGACCCAAAGACATCTAATGACGAAACCCAAGCCTAGGTCAATGCCAACAAGTTGGGAGTAAGGGAAAATATTTAGCCAAGAGGTCATGTAGGTTTGGATTAGATGGATTGGATGTTTGATAGGAATGCTAATGATGGGTTAACCTTTGCAAGGTAAATTGATGCCCACAAATGGGGCAAAAGGCTTTAAGTGGAGGTTGTAAGCAAGTTGGGAGGATAGGGCTAGGTTAGGGGTTTTGATCATGGGCAACTATAGGGGCTAACATAGTGGAAGGGGGAAAAGGTTTGACATGTGTATTATTTAGAAGGATTGGAAAAGTGTTGGGTTGGGGTTCCACATTCACATAAGGGTTGGGGTTGATGGGGGGCTAATGGGTGGTGTGTGGTCTATTAAAATGGTATGGGGGGTTGGTGGGTGGTGCATGGTTTGCATAGGAAGGGGGATGGAGAATGGGGTTGTCGTGGTGTGTGAAAGGGAAAATGGGTGATGTGAATTACAAAATTTGATGAGACATGATGAACTAGGGGACATGTGATGTTTTGTGCTCATGAGGAAAGAAGTTTATTAATAGTGCAATTGCAAATAAGTCCACATGTTTTAAAGATTGTCTATTTTAACACGGTAATTTTTAACTTATCTAGAATTAATCACATAAAACTAGATAGATCAAAGGACAAAGATAATGAACTGTCACAAATAGGCAAGTCCTATTCAAAGGATAGCTGAACTTTAACTTTGCCATAACCTTGGACACCATCATCCTTACTTTATTGGGTTTAACACAATTTATATATTTTTTGAAAACTATTGTGCAAAAATTAGGGGCCGAGAAACTTGTAACCTTTTATTTTTCCGGAATACCCAACTAAAATAATACCTAGCGTCAATAATAAAAAACACCCTAAACTCAATCTTTTGCTTTAAAAAAAACCACCCTAAAAAACATATTATTGGTGAATGATTAGTCATTATGTATTCACATGTTCACACTTACAATGCATTTTTTCCTTTTTTCTTTTAATTCCTATTTTTTCTTTTTTCCTTTGCTATTTCGCTAGGACTATGACAAAAACCAAGATTGTGGTAAAGTTTCTCTCTTTGTGGTAGAACCTTTATATTGTGCTTAATTTGTAAGTAATGATCAAGTTCCTGGTGATAAAAAAACTTTTTGGGCTTGACAAAAATGTAAAAAAAAAGGACCCACCACAAAACAAAACCCAAATTAAAGAAAAGCAAAAAACACAAAACCCACCTTCCTTTAGCCTCTTCACCTTCGTTGTTTTGTTGCTTGTTGATGTTGGTACTGTTGGCATCACTATCCTCCTCCTTTGCTTTAGAAAGTGGTTGCTCTCATATGTCCCACCGTGCCCTGAAAATCTAGAAAGAAGATTTATAACTAATCTTCCTAATGGAATTGCAATTGGACTTCCAACCAGGCCTCTTTTTATTGAAATGGAACTAGAACCGCTCTTTTCTTTTTCCTGAGGGCCCCTGACTGCAAATTTTTCTTCTTTGTCCCTCATTGCCTATCTCTCTCTCCTCTTTTTGCGTGGTGCCAACAAGTGAGCACAAGGAAGCAATGGCAGTAGTGGCAGCAAAACCACTGCCATGGCCACTCAAACTGTAGCAAAACCCTCACTGCCACTCTCTGGCCAGCAGATCCCTCACATCATTTTGACCACACAATGGTGGTGAGGGGGGAACAAATCTCTCTCTCTCTCTCTCTCTCTCATAAGTATGGCCAGAAGAAAAAGTCATACAATTCTTCTACATTTGTTTGGCTTTGAAGTTTGAAGAAGAAAAGTACTTCATATTTGACTGAACACCAAAGCATTACCAGAGGTGCACATTCATGAGGATGTATGGTGCGATCTCTGAATGGGGAGAAAGGATATTTGTGCATGAGCATTTATTATGTGCACAAAAGGAGAAACCTTGAAGCAACTGGAATATGAAGCTTTTTTCCAATTTCACCAGTTTGTTGCCAAGTTTCAATTGTGCGCCTATTGTTCTCTACTTTGCAACTGGGTGTCAGCATTCTGGGTCTGGCACTCAGGTATTGATGAAAACACAAAGATCATCTCCAGCCACATCATGATTTTTCCATCTAAATGAAAGCCTCTGTGATTCATCAAATGTCACAAAAAGTCTAATGTAAAAAGTGTGTCATCTTAGTAATAATGAAAGTTTGAATTTCAATTTCGGAAGTGTACATGGTGTCTGTCATGGTTGAAAATATTTTTGGATTCTCAAATCTCAACCGGACAATCTCAACACTACCATACTGCCGTTTCAGTCAGAAAGTCTCTCATAGATTTCTATCCAGTCATTTGTCCTGTACACGTTCTTGAATATGCATCATACAAAATTTTGCTTCTAGAACACTAAACAGAGATCTGATTACTGGATTGATGAATGAATTTCTATTGCTACAAATTCAAGCCCTTTTGAAATGTGTTAGTGATAATTTTGAAAATGGGAAAGCGGATGCATGATTGCATGGTTCTTCCGTTGATGGAAAGCTTCCCGGCGTAGGATATCATCCAAGCTATTCACAGCTTCAATTATGTGCGGCCCTTTGTTGAGCATTACACATTCGGCCCTGTTGTTGCAAAACAAAGAAACAAAACTTTGGTAAGCTTTCAATCAAATAAAATAGTTTTCAATTTGTGACTGGAAACTAAAGACATTCACACAGAAAATCGAATTTCTTTTTGTCTAATGTTCAACTGAAAAACTTAACACATACAACAACCAACCGACCAACCAGTTAGTTTGTTTACCTGGAAGCAGATGCAGCATCTGTGATTTCAGCGCGAGAAGGAATGCCAGATTTTGCCATGCCTTCGAGCACTTGCGTAGCCCAGATGGTTGGCACATGTGCAGCTTCACATGTAATCAAAATCTGGTCTTGCATTTCTGCCAATCTTTGCCACCCACATTCGACAGCCATGTCTCCTCGAGCTACCATCACTCCCACACTGTTGTCCATCTCCATTGCTTGCAACAACAATGCTGGCAATCTCTGAAATCCCAATTCTGTCTCAATCTTCAACACAATCCCAAGACTGGTTTGTGAAGAAGAAGAAGAAGAAGATTCTTGATGTCTTTCTCTGATGTGGCAGAGCTCAGTTTGCAGGCATTGCACATCAGAAGGTCCATTGACAAAGGAAAGAGCTACAATATCTGCATATGCAGCAACAAATTCCAGATCAGTTGCATCCTTGGCTGTCAATCCACAAACTGCAAGATCAGTTTGAGGTAAGTTGATGGCTTTCTCTCCTCTCAGTTTGCGTCCTTTGTGATCTCCACCCGCATCTGTGATTTCAACAAGGATCTCAGAGCTTGACACAGCTGAAATTCTGCCTGTGATTTTGCCTTCATCAAACTTGATGGGATCATCAGCTTTGGCAGCTTCAAAGACTTGCTCCAGTGTGCAAGCCATTCTAGCGGGTGCCACCACATTGCCTGTTTTGTCCAAGACTGCAGGAGTGCCCAAGACATTGTTGTCTCTTGTGAGAACCAGCTTGTCACCAGCTCTTAAAACAATGGCTTGCTCGATCTTGGGAAGCTCACCCACATGTAGTCGAGCTTTCTTTGCACCTCTGCTTCCAACAACAACAAACTCTGTTGCAGTTTCTAAATATGAAGTGTCACTGCATTCAGCCCATATTCCAGCTCCAGCTTTTGCCACCACCAGAAGTTCACGTTGTCTGCCTTTTCGATCCTTGAACTTGAAGATGTCACCCACTGCAATCTTCTTCAGCCAGTTTTGAGTTTCTTCTGTGATGGGTATGTTGGCATTCACAATTCGACTGTTGTTGTCTTCTTCTTCTGAAGCTGCTGGTGATGGAGGTGGCTTCACACCTTCATTTGCAATCCAAACAGTTGCTGGACTGGTGACCTCTCCAGTTTCATCTTTGAAGGGTTTCAGCTTCAGCACAGATGGACCAGGTCTCATGGGACCTGTGCGGAGCTTGGGTCCTGCAAGATCCATCATCACTCGACATGGTGATTCCAAGAGCTGAGAGAAGTTGCGCACTTTGCGTATCATCTTCAACCATGTCTCAGGACCATCATGTGCGCAATTCACTCTTGCGACATTCATGCCGGCTTTGATCAAGGTTTGTATCAGAGTGTCCTCCTCCAAAGCAGATTCTGAGGGAAGTGTCACCATGATGTGTGTTTCCCTCTGCGAAGAAAATGGACCCAACAACTCTTGTGCATTGCTGAAGAGGTTGTTGCCAGCTTGATCAGCAGCAAATGGCCATGAAAGCTCTTGGGTAGCACACTGCAACATCTCAGAGGAAAGCTTTGATGTCCACTCAGATGTGCCATGTTCTGCTGCTGCTGCTGCTGCTAGTCCTGAATCCTTTGTTGAGAGTGACATGATTCCAATGCCATTTGGATAACTGCCACCACCACCAGCTGCTGCACCTTCACCAAGGAAGCGAGAAGAATCCAACTGAGCTGCATAGAGTAAAGATCGAAGAGAAGAGATGACAGAGTTCACACTCGCAATTGTGGAAGCTTCGCAGTTATCTAAGCTCGAGAGACCAAGTGAGGTGAGAGTCTCTTGCAAGCCAGCTATGTCCAGAGACCGGAATGCCACATAGTGCAGAAGGTTTCTTGCACTCTCTTGATAGCGTCTGCACATCAACACAGCATGCCCAGAGGAGGTGAGAGAAAGAAAAGATTAGAACTTGGCAATGGGCATGAATCCAAAAAATCCTTGTCAACTTTGAGACACTAGACTACTGATTCCCAAGAAATCATGGATTTCACAAAGTGCTCCCATGAGGATGATTCTGGTGAAATGGGTACAAACTACAACCTACCTGTGCACATTCTTCAGCTCAGGAGCATGCCACTGTTCTAGTGCCAAGGCATGCAAGCGAATCCCATGAAGCTGGTCAATCAAGTTCATCAACATTCTCTCATATTCGTCAGGAGAATTCGACAACAGAGCGTCACCAAGGAATTGCTGCTGCTGCTGCTTCTGTTGTTGTTGTTGTTGATCCTTCTTCATCTTTCCACTGCTGCCTCGTTGTCGATCATTTGTTGTGGTTGCAGGAGAGGCAAGATGATGATTGACAGAAGTAGGAGGATTCTCACGTCCCTTCTTCTTCACAGCTGCTGCTGCTGGATCTGCAACCAATACTGATGTTGTTGAGTTGAAGCGAGTATGAGATGCTGATGATGATGAGCTTCTCTGGTGTTTGCTCTTTGATTCCGAGTTCTTTGAGTTCCTGACAGACAGCTGAAACAAGACTTTTGTAGATGGTGAGGAGGCAGAAGACCCATGAACACCCATCATTGATTGCTGTTGCTGCAGATGCAGCATATTATCGGCAGATTGAACAAGAACATTCTTCTTGCATAGCAGCTGCTGCTGCTGCATCCTTGGAGCGTCCACCCCAGTAATGAAGGGCGCTTTTCCAGCACCCAAGGCAGCAGTGGCAGAGGAAGAGCAGCACTCAGTGTGGAATACAGCAACAACACGGTCCGTCATATTTTCTCACTGAATCACAGCAGCAGAAGAGCAATAATCCTTGTGTGCAGCTGCTGCTGAGCCCTGCACAAGAAAGCCCAAGCTCCCACACTAGATCATGAGATTTCAAAAACTTTGAGAGAAGAAAGACAAACTTTTTTTCTTTTTCTTTTTTTGGTGGGTTGCATCTGGCTCTAAAACACTTTGAGCTCTGATTTTCAGCTCAGGTTACAAGTTAGAAGAGGAGACCGGTGCATTCCAGAAAAGAAGCTCACACCACTTCAGATTTTTGGAGCTTTGAAAATCAAGACACCTTAAAAAGAACCTCAAAACACAACAAAAACCCTCGTCCCCTCCAGTTGGTTTCAAACAAAGACTGCAAAATCTTCTTCAAGCTTTTTGTGGGTGACAAAGTTTTCCCCTCACTCACCTCAGACCCAAAAAAAACTGCTGGAAATTTGTTTTTTGACAGTTGAAGAAAACTGGTTTCAGGTCCTCTTCTTCTTCTTCTTCCTCCTCCTCTTGCTCCTTCTCCTGTTTGCAGGTAGCAAAGGATGATGGATGGATGGGTAAGCTGGTGGTGGATCTGCAACAACAACAACAACAACAACAAAATGGATTGCAAATCTATCTCCAAGTTCTCCTCCTCTTCTTCCTACTATGTTAAGGTAGCAAGTGATGATGATGGGTGGGTGGGCTGATGGTGAATCTGCAACAACAAAATGGATTGCAAATCTTCTTCTTCTTCTTCTTCTTCTTCTTCTTTTCCTCTTTGAAGGTAGCAAAAGATGATGGATGGTGGGTTGAATCTACAACAATAGCAACAAAATGGAATGCAAATTGCACCTCCTCTTCTTCCTCTTTTATTGTAGCGAAGGATTGGAGTTGGGTGGGTGGGTGGAAGGGATGGGTGGGTCGTGTGGGGGTGAATCTACAAACACAATAATAAGGTTCTGGAATCTAGTGCACGGGTGCACACGAGGGCTATTGAATCTATTGAATCTATTGAATCTAGTGCACATTCATACCTACCACATAACCTCGTGGATTCTTTTGGGATTAAAAGTTTTTTGGGGGGGACAAGGATGAGGTGGATGAGGACTCAGAAAGGACAAGTAGCAATGGGTGTGCTTCAATGGTCAGAAAATGCACACATTTCAATATGGCCTCTGCCACTGGCCCAAGTGTGAATAGGACCTCGACAATAGAGCTCAATTGTGACAAGACTAGACTCTTTTAAAATTTATGAGTAATTTCCAATGAAAAAATTATTCAAAGTTCAATTTCTTGTCTAAAAATTATGAAATTATCTCCAAAAACTCCACTCATCAAGGGCTTGCCCCCAATTTCTTTGAAATACTTAGTTTTGATTCTTTTGACAAAATTGTTCAATATTTGATACCACTTGCATTAGAGGTCTAAACATTATTACCAAACTCTCCACCCCTTTAGAGCTAGGTATTAAGTACATAGCTGCATTTTTACTTAACCAATAGATATCTTGCTACTTTACTTCTACCCAAGTATTGCAACCTATCAAGCTTTTTTGGTGACAATTTTTTTGATGTTTTGTAGTATCCACCAGACATTGTGGTTGAATAGCAACATGTGTCTATTATATATATATTTTTTCCTCTCCCTCCCCCCATCCCCCCTCCCTGATTCTTTCTTTCTCTCCATCTTCGAGATAGAGATTCTGTGTCAACTATGCGGCTATTTTGTTTTTTGGACCTTTTTGGGCCGTCCCACCGCTCTTTCAAAAAAGAGATTCCGCGTCCCTTTGAATCTTGTTCGAGGCAACATCAACACCGATCAATACCTATATTTGTCTTTGCATAGGTTGGGCTTTTGAGGTTTGGACTTTGGATTTTTGATGTTTGGACCATACTCTTTTTTTTAAGGTGAATTTGGTTCCCTCCACATTCGAGAAGTAGGAAATATCATTGTTGTCGAGGAGGAGATGGGAGGAGGAGAAGGAGTCCGTGTGCATGCTATTATGTTAATCAAAGTTTCCTTGTGCATGTTCGTATAATATATATTTTTTGCAAAATCATGTTATTTGCTCTTCTGCTTCCTTTGATTTTGTTTTGTCCAAAGTTATTCTCAACACCAATATCAGCAACTATATAATAAAAGTTACCTTATGTTTGAGCAACGATTCCAACCCCAAAACCCTTATTTCACTTAGAAAAGGGTGGTTATTCACAAAGTTAGCAAACTTTGCTCAAACAAGGCAGAACAAGGAGTGTGTCACACTGTGGCCTTGCTATTTACATTTAAAAAGTATCTTAAGGCAAAAGAAGAATTATGAAAACTCACATATTTCACCATGCAAAATTATAATCTTCAAAAAATCCTCTAAAACAAACCAAAATCCTCCAAGATTTTATAACACTATAACTAATCTCAAGTTTCAACGCAAGCCAAAATATCCTCTTTCAAAAATCCTCATATAAAAATAAACCTATTACCTAGGGGCCAAAATCCCTTAATCTACTATCTACTTATATAAAGAAATGGGTGTTCGTACGTGCTTGATTCGGTAATTCGGGATTGGTGAATCCTTCGAAATGTTTGCTCTCATCAACAAACTGTGCCAAAATTCTGGGCCAAAACCAATTTGATTGGCCCATTGTTCCAAAAAAATGAAACTATGGAGGCTCTTCAAAATACAAGGTTCTATTTTGATATATATAGTTCCTCCCCTTGAACCCACCTATATAGGTGAAAGTGTCAACGCATATGGGCTAAAAGTGAGGTGTTTATACGAAAAACATTTTGGGGAACACATTGTGAACTTGGGGAACATTGTGGGAACTCATTAGAAACTTAAAAGGAACATCATGGGAACACATTAGGAAAACAGGAAAACTGAAAAAATAATCTTCCTTATCCCTCCCCCCCCAACTTAAAAGAAATAAAAGCAAGGCACCTTGGGCCCTCTAATGGCTGAAAGGAAAATAAATCCTTCTTTCTTGCCTCCCTGGCCGCCCCCAAGAAGACTTGCATGGAAAGTCTAGTGTCCCCTCTTGATAGTCCACTCTCCACACCAAATACACTTGAAATAAAAAACCTCCCCTCCAACCTGCAACCTCCCAACCCTAAACCCAAAACTTAAAAGGAAAAAACCCAAAGCACCTTGAAAGCATGATTACATTTCCCATTGGCTAGAGGAAATTTCTCTCCTCAAAAAGGTTTACCACAATTTTTCGCCTGGGCTATTACTCTTTGCAACAAACACCTTAGCTATATAGGTGAGAAGGGGAGGATTTTGGGCCAAACATATGTGTTTGATCTTAGGTGCTATTAAGAACACCCTTGAGGAACACATTGAGAACTTGGGGAACAACTTGGGAACATGATAAGAACACATCAGCAACTCATGCAAAAAAAAACCTCTTCCCCCTCCCCCCAAAACCCAAATTAAAAAGTTGAGGCGCCTAAATGGATGCTACACCTTCCCATTGGCTGCATGCAATTTTTATTTCCAAAACTGTTGGTTACCTTTTGGCCTAGGCTAATGACAGGGAAATAAATTTGGAAAAATAGTCAGCTCTCCTAATAATTAAATGAGGTGCCTCCCAATTTATTTTTTTTGTACAACGTGCCAATTTGATTGGCCCTTCATTCCAAAATAAATAAATAATGGAAACTCCCCAAAACAAAAGGCTCTATTTTGAACTATACAGTTCTTCCCCTTTGCCCCACCTATATAGGTGAAAGGAGGACAGCATTTTCCAAGGCATATAAAAGTGAGGAGGTATGGAAAAAATGTTGGGGAAAATATTGGGAACTTGAAAGGAACATAGTGCGAACACATTGGGAAGTTGGGAAAAATGAAAAAAAA
>Ga0116227_10003102_pt1 | contig 37250 bp, 23 predicted proteins | sample S1TSphgellanicum_FD_89693 | JGI IMG/M metagenome (GOLD analysis project Ga0116227, IMG submission 89693) | Host-associated microbial communities from peat moss isolated from Minnesota, USA - S1T2_Fb - Sphagnum magellanicum MG | ecosystem: Host-associated > Plants > Peat moss > Unclassified...
AAAATCAAATCTTTATGTGTGAGAACTACACCCCAAAAGTATTCATCACATGCACCTAAAATTTCTCTTTACAAGGATCACTCACCAAAGACTATAAAGTTTTCACAATGGTGTTCACAATAATCTGCACATTTTATTTTTTACTCTATTGTGTAGAGGTATTTTCTAAAATTATTATTTGTATGTTTGTTCCCCCCCCCCCCCCCCAAGGCTACAATCCCTTTGATGCATGCAACCTTAATGTTCTTCATATCATTATTAATGACATCCAAAGGAACTTTTGTGACAATTACTTGCTTTGAGTTCTGTTTTGATTATACATCTCCAATTGAAAGCATAAAAACATATTCACAAAATCAACAACATAAACACACAAATAAAAGGGCTATTTGGCAAGAAACAATAAGGCTCTTGGTGACAATGGTAAAAAGCACCTCATTGCTATAGCAAGAAGCCTTGAATGGTGCAAGTAATTAATATGTTGTGACAACGTGGTTAATGGGCACCTCATTGACATTTTTTTGGGTCAAGTTGTCAAGAACTCCATAACTCATTGATGTGGTGTAGATACTCTTACCTACTTCTTACTTGTTATTTGGTTTATCAAGAATTTGGCATAATAAGCTTCAAAATCCACTTTGTACACAATACACACAACGGACAATTTGTTGATACTAATGGTTTTGCTTTTCAATGTTGTGACATATCCACTTTAGTAATCAACTACATGAGGAAGTAGCCAAATTTGGCTATAGGTCATAGAGGAAAGTAGAAAAGTTTAAGATCCTTCCTATATTTTGGTGACATTTGGGAACCTATCATCTAAATATGGCAATATAAGAAAAAAAAATTTCCTGACCTCCTGAAATTTTTTATTACAAGAATCCTTTTTATGAATCATACTTGATTTTTCTTTTGTGACCAAGTGTCATAAATTAGCCTGAAAAATTAGAAGGCTGGAACTTGGTACCTTAAGTGCACATTAGAGACTACATTGTCAGGGTGCACTGAGTTTAATAGTGCACAGTGCATCCTATGGATATTGCATAATGCCATTATCTCTCACATTGGGTACTCTTATGAGATTTTTTAAAAAAAACAGTTCACATAAAGAAGCTTTGGGTGAAGGCAGGAATCTCTCCTGAGTGATAATTATACATTGGGCACAATGTAGTAGCACATAATTTAACCAACATACTTACTAGTATACAATGTGTACCCATTACTATGCTCTGCATTGCATGAACCTTTTAATCATGTATGTAATGTGTACAATGTACACATCATACAGGAATAATCTACAATTATTAAGCATTTAATTTTTTATTATTATTTTTTTGGGTTTCCAATTTTTCCAAATGTTTAACCTGAAAAATATAATTTCAACCTATACCATGGAATATTTTATGAAAAAATGGAAAAATCACGAGATTTTTGGAGGGGAAAAAAAAACACACTCTAGAGTCCTTCAATAGGTTGTGGTAGGTAGCCAAATTATAGAAGGGTGCTAGTTTTTTTATACTTTCTTATCTACTTTGTTACCAAATTTGGCTAAATCATCTTATGGACGATCAAAACTTTGGTTACATCACAAAATTGAGAAAAGAACAAAAAACAATGATATTAAGAACACATACAACACTCCGATGCCAATGCATATCACTCACACGCGCATGTGTGTTGCACACATAGAGTTGAGTAGGACAGTTGCACAACAAAAAAGGACACATGATAGACTGACTATTTTTGAGATTGAAGCCCACGATGAATATTTTCCAAACACCATCATCAGAGAGGTGTTCTTCGTAAGAGTCAACATTCTGAGTCAAAGCTATCTATTTATGTTACCCATGTATGTGTATATAGTAAGCAAAACTTCTGAGGAGTTAACTTCCAAAGACTAATAATTTGTTGTGATTTGATTGTCGGGATTCTAGGATTGGAATTCACATACATGTTTCTCATGTTAGTAGTGTTTTTACTGTTGGTGATTCAGTTCTTGTTAGAAACAAAGGATTTATTTTCTGTACCTATTATAAGACTCAACTCAGTCTTCTTCCTTTTTTCTTCTAGTTACAATAGAACTTTTCAACCTCAGTGCAAAAATGTTAAGACAAAAGTTGCTTATGACACAGAGATTTGAAACAAGAGTGGTCAAAAAAGGGTGGTTACATGAGAAATCACATAACATTGGTCTAGAGTCTAGACATCCAAAATAGTAATCCTTTCACCAGCAGAATATTTTCAATGTATCTGAAGGGCCTGCTATCCAGCTCAACCTGCCCTCTGCAAATGACAGACAGTTCCACCAAAAAAAACACACCTGCTCTAGAGCCAATTTTTTGCATTTTGAAAAGCTTTTTTCCCGTGAGAGGTAGTATCTTCTGGGTAGCATAGGAAGAGATAAAATAAATAAATTTCTGCTGGAGATGTGTAGGGTTATGCTCATCACTTATTTATAGAATGCCATGCTCCTCAAGAGTTCAAAGTCTTGAACCAATATGTGGGTGACAATTGGAGACACCCATTTTTATCAAATTCATTTTGCATTCAAATTACGTAACCCTGTTATGGAGTCCCAAGGCTGATTATCACTCATGATTTTGTTTGAATCTGTCATGAGGGGTGGAGTCAATACATGATGACACTCTTGAGAGTCAACTGTAATTTCAGTCTGTGAGACTGTATCAAAGGATTAGAGATGCCAGACTTTGAAACTCTGTGGAGTCTAGAGTCTAGACTGAAAGCCCACACATATATTCTTTGCACAGTAAAAAAAAAGTGCACAAGAGATTAGACATAACGAGACAAAACTCTTGTTCACAAACACTCTTTGTCTCATTGAAGGCTCATTAGAGCCGTTCAGAGGTGATCAATGATTCATCAGCTGGGTCACACAAGGGGAGGACGATCTGCATCATTATTGAGAGAATACAAACATCTGTATCTGATGATGAGATGAGAGACTTACATAGCCCCTGACTTCTAACCCTTTTTGTAACATCTGAAACTTCTTCAGGAATGCCTGATGTATCACCAGTAAAGAACAATCTCTTGCACATGATTCATTCAATTAGACATCTCAACATCAAAACTCACCTCTGATGAATTGCAGATATGAGAAAGTTCCTTCTTTTGCTGCCAACCAAAGTTTGCCCCACCTGTCCCTCCCTCCCTTCTTGGTTCCTTTAACAAAGCTGAACTCTTTCTTTGTAAACTTGGTTTGTTTGTTTGTTTGTTGCCACTTTGTGGTGTCACAAACTTCATGATGGTTACTCATGTAGTAGTCACGTGAGTACTTTGATGAATCATCACAACAAGTGTGGCTTGTGTCATTGGCCCAAGTGCAAACATGATAATATAGATAATTGCTTCAAGTGTGAACAAGACCCTAATAATAGAACCCACTTGTGAAAAAACATTTTAAATTTAAAACTAAATTCCCATGATGAAAATTATTCAAAAACTCAATATCTTCCCCACCTTAGGTTTTTAAATTACAAAATCACCTCCAAAAAAATCCCACTCATCAAGGACTTTCTAGCAACACCACCAAAATCATGCCCCAATTTTCTTAATTGTTTTAATTTTAATTTTATTGAATTTTCAATGAGAAAAAAATATTCAATATTCAATAAGTCTTGCATCATAAGTCTAAAGATTACTCAAACCATCTCAGTGCACACCTACCTACTCATCAAGGGCTTTCCAATAATACTAAGAACTTGGTGAGGAGGGAGGGGACCATGGTTAAGGAGATTTTGACATGACAAACAAAAAAATTAGCCTACCTTCCATAATATATAGATCCACAAACTATCCTTCTTGATAAAGGGGACAATTGTACCTTTTTTAAAGAGGTAAGTTATTTGAAGAAGAAAAATAGAGTTTACGAAAGAAGAGATGTGTTGATGGGTATCGTGGAGTTGGTAGGATTGGATATGGTCCAAAAGAAAATTCAATAGTCTCATGATGTACAATAATTCCTAATTTACAATCAAGCTCTTGGTTCCCAAAGATTTTGTGATAACATTGTGTACAATCAAACCATTGCAAGAGTGTGATTCAAACGTTTGTCTACAACCACACCCCATGCAAACCATTGCAAGTTTGCATTGCAAGAGTGCAATTCCAAAATGGCTCCAACAAGTGAGACCCTTTTTTGGTAGGTACATCATCCCATGGTGTATTTGTTGTATTGAGGAGGACTCAATTGATGGTACACAAAATAAGGGATCTTTAATGAAGCAAACATCATTACACTTGTCCCAATGCAACTAATCACTACCTCACTTCAACTGAATATGGTTTTTCCTACTATAGGGAAACCTCATGACACATGTGCATTGTGTACTATAAACTATGTGGGTTTATCCATTTTAATGTAAAATAGTTTGTCATTAGTGTAAGATGGGCAATGGGTTTAGGGTATTACCTCAAAACCTTACTACCTACCCAATGAAATACCAAACTATTTTACATATGTAATTATAATTTTACAGTTTAGTGCTTAGTCTCCCACTAACACTCAGTGCTCACCCTTTCCTACAAGTGATATAAAAGTCTTGAATGCTATTTTGCATTAACCAAACCCAACTATGGTTCCTTATCATCAAGTCCAACGTTTCTTTTGGGTGTGAAATTTCGCCAAAATGCGAAAAATGAAAGTAAAAATGCAATATTTTGTCACAATATTTCTTTCATCTTAAAAAATATTGTCAAATTTAGAGACTTTTTTTCCAGAAAACGTTTTGCCACATTTGGACTCTGCTTTTAGTTTGGTAGCAGTTTTGAAACTAGTTTTATTACTGTTTAAACAGTTTCCAAAAACCTGTTGCTGTTTAATGCTAAATTCCTCTTGGGATTTTAGCCAATGACACAACATCTGAAATTTGAAAAAAAAATCACTGATTGGGTGTACCCTGTGTTTAAATAGCCAATATTATCATCACAACTTTTTCTTTTTCAGAAAATTAAACAGAACAAAAATGGCAGACCTGACCTGACAAGCCCTTGCCAGCCCCAAAGTCAAGGTCGTTGGCAGAGGGGCCCTGCAGGGGGTTTCACTTGCACTCCACTGGATTTGAACCCAGGACCTTTTTCATCATCACAAAATTTAACCTTTTCACTGGCTCACCAACTACCCCATCATAGGTTCTTAACAACCCCATGCACATGCACATTCTCTCCCCCTTCCCTTCCCCCTAAGGTCTTTTATACATTCACATTCCCTAGCAAAGTTTTGCCCCAGACCCTAATATTTCTGAAGATATAAGGATTGCATAAAAAGCCATATTATTATTCAAATGTGATTGATATAATAATATGGATCTGATGGTCATTGATTTCAATGAAGTTTTATTGGAGTGGGGGTTTTAATGGTTCATGGGGACAAATGTCTCCCTCTCCCTCTCCTCCTCATCAAGGTTTTTTTATTCAATTTTGTGATAGAAAAAAATTGCTGTAAATTTCCCCCAAAATTAGCAAAATTAGTCGAATTTGCACTAGAACAACTAAAATTTCCATTCAAACTAGTTCCATTCAAGCTTTCAAATGTCGACACTTCACTACGCAATTATGGGTAATATTTCACTTAATCTCCTCTTACATAATCAATTCAGTCAGCCACAAAAGTGGCTTCATAAAGTGTTCAAAGTGGCCAAAGTTTTGGATTTCAAAACAATATCTAGTCCTAATTAAACATGTATTAGGAAATGAACAGATGGTTCACCTTCATACCAAAATGCCTTAATATTCACATTGTTAATGAGATGGCAAAATTATCCACTTTCTACTTTATTCAATTGCATGTTTTTTGAACTTTTGACAATTCAAGGGTTTTATGTAGTTTTGAATCAAAGAAAAAAAAGGGTAAACAATTGCACAATATTTTAGTATTTCCTCCAATGTAATATATATCCTATGCACGATGCATTATATTCCTACATATGTTTTTTTTGTGTTATGTTTATTACATAGGTCAACTTGCAAGTATTATTGTGAGGATTTTACAAGGGATGTACATTGTGCATATTTAATTTTAATTAATTAACAAGCATCAAAATATACTATTACAAAAAAATGTATTTTGTGCCCTAACATTGCGATTAAGATGATTTCCATGAAAACCTAGATTAATGACATGTGCAAAATGTGTTTAGTTACTTAATCATCAACTTTCAAAAACTCTAGATTATATGAATTGTATCCAAGCTTCCAAAATAATCCATGTCCTCCACAAAAAGGAGAAGGAGGGGAAACAACTTTAGATATTTTTTACCTTTGGACATGATATAAATGGTGGGAGAGTGCTATTTGTCCATCTTGTAATCATTTTGTTGTAATCACCAAAGTTAGGACATGAAAGTCACATTGATCAAAAAACAAAAAACACTTGTTTGCAAATCTCCCCAATGATGTACATTCCAACTATCTCAACCACATAGTTCACATTTACAACCTAGAAAAGCAATGGTGAATAAATTGCATTCATTACCTAGAATAATTGTCCTTGAAAGTGAACATGCCCAAGAAGGTTGGCCAAGGCTGTATATAAAGAAAACTTTATTAACAAAGATGTACACACCTTTGCCTTTGTTATGGTAGAAGACATTGGTCATTATTGTTGGTTGCATGGACCAATGAATCATTTACTTCGAGAGCAACAACTAAAGTACGTTACAAAAATTATGTGACACATCTTCAAATTCTTATGCCTATGATTAGATTTTAGAACACTATTCTTTTACATGACTAGAGGAATGGGTAAAGAACCCATTGAAGTTTATAATCTTTAAAATCTATGTTTAAACAAAGCATTCCTTGTGAAAGTTGTAAAAGGTTCCATAAGGTTAAGGTAGCAAAAAAATTTAGAAGGTCAAGTTGATGGAAGAATCTACAAAAGCCAAGTTTGTGGAGAGTTTTTCAAAACTTGGTTGGTGAAAGGTTCTACAAAGCCTAGTTGGGAAAAGGTTTCAAAAACTTGATGAAACCCTACAAGGTTCCATAAAATAGTATAAACAAAAGGCTTCAAAGGCACCACTTCTCATGAACAAAAGCCCAAGGAAATCATTCCTTGCATATTTTATAAAGTGCATGAAATAAAAAGGTAATTCTTAATATGTTATGCAACATTAGAATATTCTAGATATATTTTAGGTATATTTGAAATATATTCTCATAATGAATTATAGACACTTTATTTATATTTAAGTGATATATATGTAAAGTTACATCCTATATATTTTTGCATATTGTTTGGAAGAAAATGAAAATGACATCATTAAGAACACAAATTATGATCTATGTAATGCACTTTTGCCTTTAGTCCTAACATTAATGTATATTGTCCTTAGTAACCATTTTGAATTGTGTAGTAACAACAATGACTTGGATGCTTAGATAGGAGCCCATTGGTTGTTAAGTTCTAACATGTTTTTTAATGCAATAGCTAAATCCATTTTCAAGTTTATGGTGATTGGCATGGAATATATGTGTGTGTGTGTGTGTTTGGCGTTCTATTTTTTCATCAATGACATGCATTTGAAGGGGTCAATTTTTGTGAACATTGTCCATGAACGTAAAGGGAAAAATAGGCACACATCAACAAGTGACACGTAAGGAGTTTGAATGTTATTTTGGCGTATTGTGGGGGTTGTTGGGCAATCATCCAAATCTCACTGAAGTTTTGGGATCAACAAATAATAGTGGACATTATGTATGGTTGTAAAAGATGATAGGGAGCTGAATCTAGAACCTTTGTTTGATGACTAACTTTGTTCAATTAAAGATTAAAGATATAATATCTTAATAATGATTTGATATAATATGTGTGGATTTTCATGAAATAGAGATGTGAATGTTGATCAAGAATTCCATTTTGTTTTTGTCTTTTTATTGCACATCAAATCACATGCCTTGCTATTTATACCTTGCAAACTTAAACAATTGTAGTTTCTGCACATTTCATTGAAGGAATTAACCCTTAAATGACATTTGACCAAAAAAGTCCCATTTGAAAAAGTGACCAGCCCATACAAACCTTCCTAAAAATTATGTAAAATGTTAGAATCTGGGAAATTCAACTTCATAGTGTTGTAGGTGACTTTGAGCCAGATCTTTCCATTTGAAAAAATAGATTTGGTAGAAATATGGAAAATCCCCATTGTTGAAAGTGAAATCTTTTTGGTTTTGGGCAGCCTTGACAGTTCCAAGTTTTTGGAGATTTTGACCTTACTACCACTTTTCAATGATAGAAAAATTTCATGGGTAGGTAAAAGGCATCCATATGAATTGGATGAAAAAAAACTGGACAGAAAAGGCTTTGGATGAGGAAGAAATGCATGGTCAAAAATGCATGGAGAGTGCATCCACACGTAATGAAGCAAAACCAATTTTTTGAAAAACTGCTCTATTGACCCAGCCCCTATTGCTTTCCCATTATTTTGTAGCATGGGTAGATAAAATAAACATTGGAAGTTGGAGTTAGTAAATCTACCCAAACTTGAAAAAAAGTGTCACCTTGGCTTGAGAAAGGTAAATAGGAGATCAAAAGGGTGGGAAACATAGTATGACATGTATCATATAGCGTGGGGTTGTCAAATTTTAGGTTGAGAATATGTAGGTAGGAAAAATGGGTGGGCACTAGACCAATATGGTGCATTGTGACGTTATGGGTTAAACTTTGAAGATTGTTAATTCTTGTCACAATGAAAGTCATCAAGTTCATGTTGGGGGTTATGTCATTGCTAGAGGATTATAGGTTGTTGTCATTGTCATGATGACCAAGTTTTCACTTGGGAGGTTTGTTTTGTTCTTACATACATTATAAAAAATTTGCTTGCAACCAATTTTAAAATGTCGTTTGTAATTGCTTTTTAATTGCAAATGACAGTTTTTACTTGCAAACAACAATGTTTAATTGCAAAAATTGTTTGCAAATGACATTTTTTTTTCTAGTGATTGTAAATCATCATTGTTATGGCCAAGTTCATGCTCAAGAGGTTTTTTGTCACTTCCACATTGTATATGGTAGACAAATTCAAACTAGTTCATAACTTTTGGAATTTTTAAGACTTTTAAAGCTTGAAGTAATTATAGGTTTCTTAAGAGGAAATTTGAACATTTGGCATAGTGAACATCATCATGTTCTAGTCTTCCAAAATGGAAGCTTTATTCTTGATGTTATGGCAACCATGTTTACAATTTTGCTTTAACTTGAGTTCACTTAATGCATTTTGTGAGTTTTGACATTAAATATTGAATATTTCATTAAGATTGATCGTTATGGGTTTGTTGGAACAACTTAGGTTATCTAGATACAATGTTAGCTACAACAATCTTTAGCTTACTTTGACCAAGTTCAGAGTTGTAGAATGTGGTAGTTTCATGCATGGTCTTGTGCTCCTTTTGCACATCAATCTAGCCAAGAAGCTCTTGAAGCAATAACCAAATTATAGTCCAAGGAGGTGAAACTTTGTTATTGTTCTTGTTTTGATTTGATAAACTCATTCAATGATGTCATGGATAAGTGATGTCTCATAAATTTAAAACTCATTATGTTTAATGATGCTCCAACCTTGCTATTAGTTATGCTAAACTTAATGGTTGATGCTTGTTGCAATGGTTACAACTTTGCTCCTAGAAATGGACATTTTTTTGCCCTCTTTTCATGATTAGATATTGGGAGACATATATGAAAAGATGCTAAAGTTGAGCCTTCTTTTAACTACACAATTTTTTCCTTTGCTCCTTAGCATGTTGATCTATCTTCCACAATTGTTGATGAGGCCATGTGACAAAGATTTGCTTGTTGAAGGTGTGATGAACTCTTTTGAAAGCTCGACAAAGTTCATACTATGCTATTACAATATGGTAAATGAAAAGAGGATTCTTGCTTGGGCCTTTTTTTTTTTACAATCTTGCATTCTAGATGGGTTTTGGAAGTTGAGGTGACCCTAAATTAACACAACAAGTTACCCTTCAAATCTTGTATAACATTGCATGAAGAATGAAATTGCTTTAAAGCCTTTCTATAGAAAAATGTTCCTAGATGAATATTTTAAATCTTTAAATATTTGGGTTCACAAATGTGATTGTCACAAAAATACAAATTAAAAATCAAAAGCTTATATTTTCATACATGTTTTTTCACACGTTATTTCCCAGCCATGTAACAACTAGATATTAATATGTGATAGATGCTTGAGAGCAAATTCACATCCATTCATGAATTCAATTTTTTTGAGACGATGGAAATGAATTAAACAATGAGTGGATAGGATATGGTTAGTTATCAAGTGACATTGTTTGGCAACTTCTTGATAATACAGTCGGCTCCATCAGGCTTGTGTGATACTTCATAATGGAGTTGATGCAAAATTCAGTGAAAATAACCAAACAACACTAAATAGATTAAAACTGAGAAACAAAAGAAACATCAAGGCTGGGCAACATCTAATAAAAATAGGGAACTGTGCTTTGAGTAAATTGTACATCCCCCACTTCACTTCACTTCTCTTCTCTAGTTCCTTTTCCATTAGGAAATATCTTATCATAAAGTGTGAATCGCACTCTGTACAATATGACCTCAATTCTGGAATCTCTGGCTAACAAGAACAAAAGTAATGGAAAATAATAGAACTACACTTTGAGGTAGTACTCAAAGTGTGGTTTTATTATTACAAACACCCCATTCCATTATACATTCCCTTATCTATATACTATGTAATTATATGTTACGGATACAGCTCTCCCTAGGAAACCAGCTGCCAGATTCCCCTCACAAACGAATCATTCATTTGATACTTGGCGCAGTGTGTGTTTGTGTGCTCTTGCCATGCCAGAGGATTTCTTGTCTTTGGTGGTAATAGCTTTCAAATTTGCTAGGAACCTACGGCAGAGATCGCTAAAGTTAAGTTTTGTCATTATCAGTCTAGTGACGAGTGACCAAACTTCTAAAGTCGTTGACCAGAAGAATATACACCCATAGTTCATGCCTCTGCAATTAGGGTAAGCCAAAAATGGCAAAGAAACCTTCTAGGAAAAAATTCTTGCAGCCACCAAGGTGATGCAGCGGGGGAGGGGGTGAAGGCTGGGGGTGTGGGATTTTGTTGTTCTCAATGTGTTCCCTAACGAAGTTCCTATTGTGTTCCCAATGATGTATTTTCAACATGTTCCCAATAGTTCCTCACTTCATCCCATATTCTTTGCCTTATGTTTTACTCCTGCAACATATATAAACAGCCCAAAGGAGGAGGTTACAATATATCTAATCTGGGACAGTCCAAAGGTTGATTTTTTTAGTTTTTTTGGGTGATGGGTCAGACAAAGATGCCCATCACAAAAGAAAAGAAATTGAACTTTCGAAGGTCTTCACAACTAATTAATATGAATCACAATGTCCTACCACGTAACAGAGTTGACTAGAAGAATATTCTTGTTAAGTGAAGTCTGAATGTGACCTTGAGGGGGAAGAAAGGGGTCTTGCTTCTAGGACTAGTGTCTCTACTACCACAAGAAAATGAACCAGACAGGAAATATGGCAAAGTAGTTGTAAACTGGATACACAGGCAAAGCCACCGAAAGGTTTATGACCTGAAGCAATTGTTACAAGCGCGTCATATTGATTTCAAAAGATGAGAATGGCAGTATAGCCTACATAACATCACGGGGTGTTTGTAGTAATGTGCCAATTTTTGGCTGGGAAAGGTTGATATGAAAAGTAACTGCAAAGTGGGTGTATGCTCAACTTGCCTATTGGAGATCCTCACTTGGGGTCAGCTTCCACATTAATGAAATGAATGATTGATGTTTTCCAAAACAATCAGTTCATATTTTACATTCTCAAATTATTATAAGTCCATGATTTACAATAGTCTACTATAATACTCTCATATGAGTAGTGAAAGTATTCAGATCATAGCCAACAATAATTATGAAGGTTTACAACATCTCAACTTCATATTTTCACAAAAAAATTCAGTTCAAAATCCAAAGAATTGGTTGATGATGAAACTGACCATAGGTAAGAAGGTATGTCAGGATTTTTTACATGACATGCGTTCACAGTTCACACCTGCTGCTAGCTATGCATAACTGGTGTAGTTGGCTATCGTGGACTTGTCAAGCAGACGCTATCTAGCACCTTTGGTGAGAGGAGCTTAAGTAAGTTGATGATTGACACACAAGTTTCGATGTTAGTTCACTTGGGTCGGCGTCTTCCCTCTAGTGACAAAATGTGACTGTAGTTTGGCAGGTTGGAATCTATGATGCCAAATGGATATACATAATAAAGTTATGGCAACTCCAGTGATATTTTGTTAGCTCAAGCTTGCAATCTTCCAATACAGTTTTCAGTTTCAATTCTATTTAATTTTCATTGAGAAAATGGTTCAATAAGCAATAGCTTTCACACAATAGCTCCAAAAAGTCTCAAACCAAGTCAGTGCACCCCTTACTCATCAAAGCTTTCTGAAGATACCAAGAGAGTGACATGAAGTGCTCTGACATGAAGTGCAGTGGTTCGGGAGATCTTAGCTTGACAAACAAAACAAAACAAACCACCTTGCTTCATAGATAGATGTACAAAAGTGTTGTCAATTAAGTCAACATCTGTCTGATATGCTCATCACTACAATACAAAATTGGAAAAATAAAAACACCGATCTCTACTCACATCAACCCACATCCCATATTTGATCATCTATCCATGTTTACCACATCCACCATACAATTCTTCATTATTCTCCCATCACCATCTGTGAACATGAAAATCTGTACAATATAAAGTGAGAGACTATTTAACTCTCACCACCCATACCAATCATTATAGTTGGCCAATCAAAAACAGTTATTTCCATGTTCACTGGCCCTTGTGGAGGGCACTGTATGTTGGTTATATTTAGAGGCCCAAATCGAGATTTACACTCTCGATTGTGGACACTTACATCCAAAATATGATGTACAGGCCATTTTACAGATGTGGGTGGAAATGATTTAATAGCTCTGGCCTTCAAGGCAAAAGTGCAAAGTCATGAAAATGAATGGAATCATGTATAACATGGTTAGATAATTTGAATGCAAATGAATTTGATAAAATAAACAGTTTTTGCCCAACACCTAAGTTTTCAGCTGTCACCTGCAAATTGGGTTACTATTACAAGCTGAAAGTTTATCCCAAATCTAACACGGATGCAATGTCCATCTGGTGTGTAGTAGTGAAATATGGTTGCTTATTTCAACTCACAAAACATACCATAATAGTGAAATGATGGATAGCCTGCAATATCCTTAAAAATTCTCTATTTTTCTTCAGAAAAAAATTTTTGGGGTGAAAATCTCAACATTTCTGAAATTAATATAATAAGTGTGGAAGTTGTCAAGATACTATGGTTTCTTCTCTCTGTCTTTGCACACTACCTTGAACATCCATGTTGCTCTCCCCCATGCTTGGGATGTTAAGCAAGATGGTGAGACCTTGAGATTGTTTGAGAATGCCAAAAATGCAAAGCATTCGCACCATTTGAAACAAAGGGATTTTTGGCTTCAAGTTGTGGTCCAAAGGGAGTAGGGTGCTTTGATAATCTCTTGATGGTATAATCTCTACCTACCATCAAGATGTGACATTTGAGCTGTGAAATGACATTCTATCACCAGCACTACCATTTTTGCCCTCCATTTGCCATAACTCTCTTTCTTTCATTTTCACATAGTTATCTTGCTCTTATGGTTGATGGTCTGAAGCTGGAGCTTTTCTCCAACTATTATTGAACTGTTTTTATTGGCCTTGCCTACCATGTCAAGGATATTGTGTTCTAGATTCATTATAGAGTAGTATAGTAGCTTAAGAGATTTTCGCCCCTAGGTAATAGGTCTATTTTTATATGAGGATTTTTGAAAGATGATATCTTGGCTTGTATTGAAACTTGAGATTGGTTATGTATCCTAGTTATAATATCTTGAAGGATTTTGGTTTCTTTTAGAGGATTTTTTGAAGATTATATTTTTGCATGCTGAAATATTTGAATTTTCGTAATTCTTCTTTTGCATCAAGATACTTTTTAATGTAAATGGCAAGGCCACCATGTGACACATCCCTTTGTTTCATATAGGGTACCCCTATTTTTTTAGTCTTTCAACCTTGAGTTAACCACATGTCTCAGGCTTTGATATTTATGATATTGGCAAAAGTGCCACAAATGCAAAACACTTGTTACGTGAAAATATATGAAATGAAGTAAGAGTGACTAGCCAGGAAGCCCTTTGTTGGCAAGACGAGTCATAATATGACATAATATGAACATGGTATTTTTCTCCAATTTTGTGATATCGAAATTTTTGCAATTTTATTTGCCAAAAAATAGCCAAAAAAGATCAAATTACATTAAAAAAAACAAAAGTTCCCAAATTTTGAGGTCAAAAAAATGACAAAATGTGTTGAAAAAAAAACATGGGACATGAATGCTAACAAGCAAAGGATACCATTCACACATTCCCAAACTTCCATTTTGTCTTATGCCCTAGTTAACCTATGGTCAATTTTGTCCTCTGCCCTGGATGGCCCATGGTCACTTTGTCATGGTGGCTTGGGCCTTATGCCACCTTGTCCTGGCCCCCCCGGGTTCTCAAGGTCAGATTGTATACAATTCATTTTTTTAAATGCTGCCCGTGAATGTATAAGATTCATTCTTTCCCTACCCAAACATCTTTCTTTTATTTTATTTTTTTCTTTGGGGTTGGAGGGTGGGGGGAAAAAGATGGTTTGGGGGGGTTTTGATTAGCTACCAACCTACCTATATAGGCTATCTACCCTCCTACCTACTTGCTTACCTAAGCTACTTCCCCACTTACTTAGGTTACCAACCTACTCATTCTATAGGTTGCCTATTTACATACCTATTCATTCCCTAATGTACTTACCCAAATAACAAAAGAACAAATCATCCTACTTACATATATATATTCATCTATTCAAACACTTTTTTCCTCCTATGATTTGGCTAAATGTTGGAACCTATTCTCTAAATATGGCGATTTTGAAAGAAAAAAATTCTTCATAATGTGAGGACTCGAGCCTATTTTTTCCAAAAAAAGAAAAAAAGAAAAAAACCCTTTTCCCCTGTTTTAATCTATTTTTTCACCATATTAAAAGTGCTAAAGGTGTTATTAGAGCATCTTCAGGAGAGACTCAGGCACCACCCCCTATTTGGCCCCCTACAAACACTCATTACATCCAAGAGACAATGTTAAATTTTGCCCACAAAAAAGTAAGAAAGAAAAATAAAAATGGACACAATAAAAAGAGAGAAGACTATTTACAAAGGCCACCACATGAGCCAATTATTATGATGAATAAATCAAAGGCAGCCAGATTTTCTAACTAACCCTAATGGAGGCCACAATTAAATATTGTGGGCAAATTTAATTATAGGGGCCAAAAGTTCCAAACTTAGTTCCACCCTAATTAAAGACTGTACTTCATCCAAAATTAGTGGGCATAATTATATGTCCAAAGTCCAAACTCAATTTCACTCTAATTAAAGACTGTACTTTCATCTAAAATAGTGTGTACGTACGTATCGTGGGAACTGGGCACATTTATTATATTTGGCAAAACTCAGTTTCACCCGTATTTAACGCCTGTACTTCATCCAAATTTAGTGTATACGGGCCAATGTAAAGGCTGTACTTCATCCCGAATTAGTGTATACGGGCTATTACATTTTGCTGCCCACTGCAAAATTTTCTTACTGGCTAGTGAAAAAGACAATTTAATAAATAAATTTTAAATATGATTTTTTTTTTTTTTAGGGTTTCTATTGCCAGAAGGTTTTTTAAAATAGCAAATATCTGCTTCTAGCAAGTAGCCAGAAATATAAAATGATGATTAAAATTTTGTGGTTCATAGCCAGATTTGGCTAAATCTTCCTAGGTGTAATCACCACTTTTTCTTATATCTTTGAGTGTTTTGTTTTTGGTCTAATTTTCAAAAACATTGGGAATTTTCTTATAATAACATTGAGAAGCTTTTGCAGTTTTTTTTTTTTCTTAGTGTAAATTTGACTGATTTTTCTATGTTTTTGGAAAAAAAAATCTTCAAATTCTATATATCACAAAAATGTAAAATGAAAATACTACTTCCCATGAAAGATGACCACTTAGGCTGCATTAAAAAAATCCTGAAAACCCCACTGATGCTCTTAATGACATTCTTAACAAAACTAATAGATGAAAGTTAATCCGTTCTAGTTAAAGTGTAGTGAAAAACCCAAGGCCACAGGCTTTACTGAACATAATAATAAAGACTAAACACCTACTCCGAATATATAATTTTTTCCCTTTTGTTTTTTCTTGTGATACCCTCCGGGTATCATGGGGGGCAATCTGTTTTCTGAACCACCCCAAAACAGAGAATATATATATATATCCTGGCTCACTAATTACACCAAAGAAATCGGAGCAGGTCTTTACAATGTTGGGTTTAGGCAAATGGATCTATGACTTTGCCAATCAACTTAAAGGTACATTCACACTTGGTGTTAGGGACTCTAAGGTCAAGTCCCCTACCAGCATGCTAGCCACTTAGGACTTAAACCTAGTTGCCATGAAAATTTTACGTTAAGCTAACAATGACTTAACATTGAGCTATGGCCCATTGAACATTGGGTGGCACCTAGATTTTCATTTTAACACTGACTTAACATCAAGTGTGAATGCACCATAATATGAATATTCATTCTTTTTTAAGTCACACGTGTACTCTTGAAGATTTTGGGTTTGTCTATCCAACAAGACAGCAAGAGAATAACAGAGAGACAAACAGTGATTTTGTACTCATCCAGAGGGATTTGCACAGACTCTGTGTGTGTGTGTGTGTGTGTGTGTGTGTGCACAGGAGAGAGAGCAGAGCAAATGTGGGGAGTCTGACAAAAGATTTAGATTCACCAAAGCAGGTTGAGGTCAAAGACCGGCTTTACAAATCATCTAGCTTTCTCAAAACAGAGCCATACTTCCAACAAGTTAAGTACAATCAGGACTTGGGATATGAGCACAGTTTTGTCCTTTCAGTGTACTACAATTTTCACCCAAAACTCTAAAACCCAACTTATAGAGACCACCTTGCAAACCAGTAAGTGGCACAAATTGATGTTGCTACGGTAGAAGCTTTCTGGGTATAACATATAAGTGAATAGCATCATTTCTGAGTCCCACATATCACAAAATTTCACCTTATCGGTGGCACAAAAAAAACTGCTCAAAGTTTTGCTGGTGCAAGATCCACCAGTATCCCATGGCTCCTTTCTCGTAGTGGTCAAGTCATGAGTACATTTTCACCATTGCTATTCCCCTACCCAATGCCTCACATTGCACTTTCATGATGGACCTTCATGGTGAACCTTCATCATGGGCAATTGGTATCTGAAAGTGTGAATTTTGGATGCAATTTGCTACATTTCCTTGTTGCTGTAGCTGCTGTTTGTTTCTTGTGCCTCTGCAGGATTGTGCTATTGTGACTGAATCCACTCTGAGTTTGGTTGCTGAGCTCAGTTGTGATTATATCAAGTTCTATAGTTGTCTAAGTGATCTTGATGTTCTTTGTTTTGTTGCATGCTGCGGTTGTGATACTTGATCTTGTCAAGAGAGGAAAGTGGAGTCTAGAGCTGTACGCCTAACTCTGAAAGTTATTCATTGTGGATATTATTAAGTGGGAGTGTGAAATTTGATTTTGTTGTGTCTAATCCAGCAAGTTCTGATCAATAAAAGCATGATGTTTGTGTGCTTGAGTTACAATTGACTTGCATGAACCAGTCAGTGATAGAGCTTGTGTTGAATGCAGTGACAGTGAGCTGTTGAATTTAAGAGTTCTTTCAATTCTGCAGCCATTTCCTTTTGGTCACACCTCAAACAAATTGCACTATTTCTCTGCACACCATACTAACCATCTCTGAAAGTTTGCACTGATTCCAAATGCCCCTGATCTTGACCTCGCACTTTACAAGAAAACAAAGGACAACCAGACACCTTTTGATAGAGAATGGGATCTTAGTAATTTGGACATCTTGAGTCTTCAAGAACTATTTTCACATTTCTTCTGTTTCTCTCAACTACCGAAAGCCTGTATCAAATGCACAGGTGGTTCTTCAACCTAATCAAGCTTTGAGATTGCAATCAAACTAGTGCCTGGCATCATTGCTTCTACTCATTGCTTAATCTTTATATGTGTACAAGTAGGTGATCAACACCCATTACATGACCAAACTGCAATGAAGTTATTTTTTGATCTGCAACCCAGACGACATACACAGAACCTCTGCAGCACTCCCATACCCATAACCAAATGCTCATTTCCAGGACATTTGGATTTGTCATTGATGAAGGACCCATGAAGGAAGCCCTTGACAATGATGGGCAGAAGAAGATCAAGCACTAAAACCTTGTTCAGCTCAAGTGTTGTTTAATTTGTATTGATCATATACCGAAGGTGTGGGTTTGTCAATAAAATGGAACACCAGCATTTCTACCTGATATACTGATGGCGCACTCAATCTTTGGTCTCCAATGTGCTCTTGGCAACTCCAAAAGAATGGGAGGGCTAATGCCATGGAGGCCGCAATCGAGCACAGGCAAGTGCCACAAGCCACTAGTTGTTGCCTCTTCAAAACCACCTGCAACATCCTTTCTCTACTAGTGACTACTTGTGTTTGATTCATCCTTGAGTACAAATATGCAAAAACACATTTAAAAACATTTGATTTGTTCAATGAAACATGGAGCTCAATTGCCTAACAATAAACATACACACACAGAGATGTTGCAATTAAAGAAATTTGTGAGGCTTTTGTGAATTAGACATCCACTCTACATTCAAGATTAATTGTCATGCTTAAGGGTTCGATGACCCCCACATCCCAACAAGTTTGGTGAAATTGAAAGCAATCGCAAACCATATATATATATATAATTTTTTTGGCACATGTCCTCTCTTGAGTATGGATGTGGTATATCTTTTAGGGTATATTTTTTAGAAAATAAGTTTTACCCTAAATAAATATTCAATGGTGGTTCTAAAAAGTTTTCAAAAATCCAGAATTGGAGGGTTTTTATCTCTAAAATTTTGAAAGACAGGGACCAAAGGCTATTAACACAATCAAAGAATCACACAAGGCCACCGTCTATCTATGAGTAGTTTGTTTTGTTTTGTAGTTATGAGATCCACTGAACCGGGATGCTTCAGATCGTGTTCTTGGTGTCTTTAGAAAGCTCTGGATGAGGAGGGGTGCATGGGCTTGGTTCCATGACATTTGGACTTGCGGTGCAAAAATTCTTGAATATTGAATGATTTCTTCAATGAAAATTAAATTCAATCGTAGCTGAAATTTTCCGAGGAATTGGAATGTGCCTTTGGTGTTGTTGGAAAGATCTTGATGAGCAGGATTTAATGCAATGTATTTGGTAAGATTTGGATTCAGAATATGGGAGATATTGATTTTAAAGTGATTTCTGCCGCTGAAAATTCAAATAAATTCCGAAAAACCAGGTTTTGGAAGGAAAAATCAGTTGAGGATGTGGTAACACTTGGGCCAACGGCACAGGCCACACTAGTTTACATTGTAAGAGCATGCCCAGTGACAACCTTCTATTAGTATTAAGGACACCTTAGTGTGCACTCTTTAGTTGCTCCCCCATTGTCATCTCTGAACCTGAAAAGATGGACTCTACAAAGTGAAAGACTATTTAACTCTCATCACCTCGGCCAACGATTTTAGTTGGCCAATGACAAAGAGTCATTTCCTGCTCTTGCAAGGCACTCCTAACATTTACATATTTGCCAGCCCAAAGGAGCTTTGCAATGTTTTCTCCTAAACTTCATCCAAAAAAGTACTGTAAATGCTAATTTACGGCTACCATTGAGTCTGCTCCAAGAGTAGATCCAACCATTCAGCACGCTGTAAGAGCAGCTCCACTCATTGTCAGTAAATGGGCGTGCAACTTTCTCACATCCAAATTAGTTAGCCTATTTACATGTTTCCAGCCTCATGCATAAAATTGAAACTGGGACTGCAAAAGTAAGAGACTACTGATAGCAAACCACTTGGATCAATCCAAACATCTAGCTAATCACCATGAGGTTATAATCTTTGTTGTGCCTTTTGCCAGCCTGAGCATCCTGTGCAAAAATCCTGAGTCACAACCATTTGTTGAGCCAAACCAACATGTTTTGACTTTTTTTCATCCAAAATCTGTTGTACAACGCACCAGTCGAGTTGCCTTCAGATTACCAGAGTGAACCAGCCCTAATGACTGCACCAGTTGGTCATACTGTCCATTATCGGCTAGGATGGGCTGCATTTTTTCATCCGGGTCCTGAACCTCTGTTAATCAACATGTACTTCAGTCAACTTTTTTTTGGTTGTTCATCTTTGGTTTATTTTATTTTTCTTGACCCTAGCCTCGATACTACCCTCCCACCTAGTTACCCTACGAACCTAACTATCCTACTCACCTAGTTACCTTACTCATCTAGAGCTTGGCCCTACATATCAACTACAACCAACCCCTTTACCTACTTACTTGTTATAATTTCTTGATTAAATCTCTACCTCTACTTCTTGGCGAAACCTTTATCTTTTTTTGGCTAAACTTGTCCCACTTGACAATACCTCTCCAGTCCCTAGTTAAATCTATACTTTTGGACAAAACCTTTATATCTTCTTGGTTAAACTTTTTTTTTAAAAAATATCTAAGCCTTTATCATTAGGCAAAATCTTTCTATTCCCTAGCTAAACTTTTATTTCTTAATAAAACCTTTATATCTTCTTAGCTATGCCTTTATCTTTCAACAAAACCTTTATCTCTGCTTGGTTAAATCTTTACCACTTGGCAAAACCACTTGGCTAAACCTTTATTTTTTTGAAAAAACCTTTTTATTTTCCTTGTTAAACATTTATCTTTAAGCAAAACCTTTGTCTTTTTTTGGTTAAAACTTTATCACTTAATGAAACCTTTATTTTTTCTTGGCTAAACCTTTGCTTCTTGAAAAAAAATTATTTATTTTTAATAATATATTTATTTCTTGGCAAAACCTTCACTATTGGCAAAACCTTTAATTTTTCTTAGCTAAACCTTTACCTTTCAACAAAACCTTTTCATTTGGATAAACTTTACCTCTTAATAAAACCTTGATCTTTTCTTGGCTAAATTTTTACATCTTAACAAAACTTATATACTTCTTAGTTAAATATTTTTACTTCTTAGTGAAACTTCTATGTTTTGGCAAGACTTTTATATTTTTTGGTTAAACCTCTACCTCTTGGCAAACCTTACTTACCCACCCGTCATCATATTTACTTGTGCACTTGTAAATTGTGAACTTTAATTGATGAAATTATAACATAAAATATAGGTATTGCAAATAACTCATTGTTATCTACTTTAATCTTATTCATACTTGTCATGATGATAAACCACTAGCCCCAAATGTGGGTATTGTGATTGTAGGAATTTTTTGGCAATAGTTTTAAACCTCCACCTTCACTTTGGACCACTTAACACAAGATGTATTCAATTTAACTAAATTATAGAAACCCAATGTAATTAAACAATACGCTTGATAAATTTAAAATTAAGGAATCATCAAACATTTATGAATTGTTGCATTTTTAAAATACTAATTAAAATCAATTCTAGGTTGGATTTTGGAAGGAAATTTCATATACACATATTTGCAACATGATTCATTTTATTTCTTTTGAAGATGAGTGGAGTAGGTCTCAAGTTGGGCCCTCAAGTTAGAGAGACCATAATAAAGGTAAAAGAATAAAATCTAATTTCATTCATTTAATTTTATCATTTCATTATGTTTCAAGTTTAATTCATCATTCACTCTTAGAAGATTATTTTGTATGGCATTTGTATATGTTTATATAATTATTCATTTTTACGACATCTACCATTAAATTTTTTTAGGTTTATATATAATTATCTTGGGGTAATTAACTTTAAACTCTAGGGCTAATGCTTCCATTCATTAAGTTTTTCATTTGATTAATTTTGAAATTAAAGTCATATCCATTTGGATATAATTTATTTTTGATATAAATCTTCAATATTTTTTTATCTTAGAATTCATTTATAATTTATAATGTTATTTAACTATTCAATAAAATACGTCAAGTGTTCTGAAATTTATTTCATTATTTATTTGAATGTTAGTTTTAATACAATTCAACAATATTTTCATCTAATGCAATAAGAAATAAAAAACATAAATGTTATCTTAACTAAAACCCTTAGTGTTTGTTTTTCAATATTCTCCTAATGCACCAAAATTGGTGATCAACCACAAGAGGATTTAGCCAAATCTAGTTACCAAAAATAATAATAATAATAATAAACTAGGAATCATATTACATGTTGGCAAACCACTATATTTTATTAGCTAAATATGGCAATTTCAAATAAAGAAAGTTAGAAATCCAAAAATCTTAGTGATTTCATCAATGTAGTGATTTTTTTGAAAAGAATTCCAAATAGTTCTTCGGACCATGTTATTTTGGATTTAAAAAAAAGAAAAATGGAAACTTTTGGTGATAAAAAAAACTACTATAATTCCATATTAATAAAATTAAATATGTAGGATTTCAGGTTAATTTCAATAAATGGTCAGTATAAAATTTAATGTTATTATTTACTTTTTGAATTACAAAATTCTGATATTGATATTTATTAATAGGTTTTATTCTATAATAGTTGAAAATGTGTTTAAATATTATAATTTATGATATAAATCTATTATATTATTAAGCCTTTTCAAAAAATACATAATTATATTTAAAATATTTTCTATGACATTTGGTCCATTAAATGCAAGTCTTGTGTTTGGTGGAAAAGAAGAAACCTAAGTATCCTTAAGTGATGAAAGAATAATTTTTTTGCAATACTTGTGTAATCAAATCCTATCAAATCAAAGAGGGTTTTTGGTGAGGTTACACAATACATTTTTATGTAAGGTTATTGTGGTAATATTACATTATAAGAGTAGTGATGGAATTACATTTGTGACCACCTTAACAATGAATGCAAATTTTCAATGATGCAAGTATTATACATTGGGGTTTGAAAAAAAATGGGGCATGCCCATAGTTGATGTTTACACATAAAAATGAAGGTATTGCTAATTTTTTAATTTATTTAACCCATCTATAATGAATTGAAAAATGTTTGTGGAATATGACATAGGGTGATAAGGCAAAGATATTATAAATTGGGATTTGAAAAATAAAAATTTGTGGAAAGTTACAAAATTGTATAAAAAATGATGATATAAAAACACATACAAAAAATTCCCATTGCAAATTAAGCTATAATGGCCTAACATTATCCTTTAAATTGCACCTTCATTCAGGGAAGAGTCAAAAAAAAAAATGCCCACATTTTTTTGATAATTTGTCACAATTTTTATGACCTTTGTTGCATGGTGATGGGTGAAAAGTTGTTGATGTTAAATTGCAAGCCAAACCGCATTTGCCACAAAGGCCTCCTTTGTGGTATTTCAAAGCCTAATGATTAAAAACAATTAGTGTTATGATTCAAATGCACAATGGAAAAACAATGTTGAAAAAAAAACGTTTGCAAATTTAGTAGCCATGAATCATTTCCAATTCTTATTACTTACACATGGTTTGTATTTCTTTTTTTCAATTCAACTTGGTGGATTTGGAATTCCAATTGTAGGCATCCCATGCAAGCCTAAATGGCTTTGCATAACCAACATTATTCAATCGAATTATTTTGGCAAGCTCGTCATCCTATTCAATTTGCGAAAAGGCGTTACATGGGATATACCTGACCTCCCACATGGGTATGCCAATGATGTGTAACAATCTATCAAAGGCTAATCTTACTAATGAAGGTCAATGAACCTCTTTAAAGTGTTACATTTTAATTTCAAGTCGATCCCATGCATTTAATTTCAACTTTTTTTTTACTTTGATCAATTTCCTTCTTTTTACTACAAGTTTGCCATGCTTGTGAGTTGCTTAAAATGCGAGTATTCGTGGCTTGATTTTGCCAAGAATAAAAATTTAGCCAAAAAACAAAGAGGTTTTATTGAGAAATAAAGGTTTAACCATGAAGAGTTTAAATTTTTGTTAAAAAATAAAAAGGTTTTGTTCAAAGGTAGAGTTTTAACTAAAAAGAAATAAAAGTTTCACAAAAGGTAATGGTTTAATTTTTTTTTAAATGTTTTGTCGAAAAGCAAAAGTTTAAATAAGAAAATATAGAGTTACCAAGTAGTAAAGCTTTAAATAAGAAGAAAAAGAGGTTTTGCTAAAAGGTAGAGGTCTAGCCAATAAAATATAAAGGTCTTTTCGAAAAGTAAAGGTTTAGCTAATAAACAAAGAGGTTTTTTTCGAAAGGTAAAGGTTTAACCAAATATAGATCTTGTTGAAGGTTAGAGATTTAATTAAAAAGATATACATGTTTTGTCTATAAATAAGGGTTTTGCCATGGAATAGAAAGGTTTTTCAAGTTATAAAAGTTTAATTAACCAGTATAATATAAAGATTTCACTAAAAAATAAAGGTTTAACTTGGATGGACATGGTGGGTAGATGGGCCAATTTTTTTTATGAGTAGCTAGGTGAGAAAAAAAAAATGACCCAACTTCGATGCTTGCATCAAGTCTAGTAACTTTGATGGGTTCATGTTCATAAAAAAATGGAAGGAATGTAGTCATGGAGGTTGGATCATTCAAGCCCTTTTGACTCCCATTCAATATGGGAATTCCTTATCATGTTGGTTTTTATGTTGGGATCAATGGAACTTCCTTGGTTTTTACCAATGTTTTGTGGTTCTCAAGTCTTGTTAATAATTTCCAATTCTAGGTTTTTGAAATTTTTGAAATGAAAGAAATTCTAACCTAGTTTTGATTTTTAGAAAATTTTCATAATCACAAAACGTTTGGATTTTATTCTTGAATATTTTTAGAATAAAAAATATTTCCAATTCCAAGTTTCAAACCATTTTTAAAGAACTAGCAATTTTCATGAAATAATCGTCGATTTAAGGTAGATTCTCTAACCTAGTTCCTTTTTTTATTACACATTATTACCAACCCTACCCTATCATGGTAGGGTTGTATTTAGGATAGGGTAGGGTTATTTGTAACTCATTTTTCTATTGCACATTATTACCATTCAAAGAACCTTTATGGAGAAAGTGCATGTTTGGTGACAACTACTTATTTCAACATGCAAGCTTGCCAAGGAAGTTTATGGAAGAAACTTTTCTATGGTTGTGTGAAGAAAAAAAATGGACTTGTGAGTTAAAGAAGGGGAGGCAAAAACAAGAAAAAACAAGTGAAGTGTTTGGCTTAACTTTTGGGCACAATGTAATCATTTTAATTTGTGGGTCGAAATGTTATAATTTTGAGAAGTGTTTTCAGTGTTATTTTTTAGGAACTTTGATTTTTGTTATAGAAAGGAAATAGGGCGGAAAACAATGAGATGAGAATACGGATGATGGGAAAAGGGGGAAGGATTGCGAATATAGTTTTGTCAATTGGATAGTTTATGGCAAAACACAAAATTTGGGTTTTAGCATGTGAATGTGCCTTGGATAGAACTATAAAGGTGGATGGTAGCAAGAACTCAATTGCTTGATTTTGTGGACTATATGGAAACTCTTTGAATAATGCAAATCCTCCTTTTTTTTAATGTTAATCTTTAAACATTTAGATGTGAAAAATGTTTAGGTGTGAAATGTGTGCTTGTAATGGTCTTGAAAAGGTTCAATAAATTCTCATTGTGCAATTAATCATTCCAACTCATTGTAGGGTACATAGGTTACACATGGTGTGAATTGTGAATAAACTTTGGATATTAGGTTTCAATTGTGTGTGACATTAATTAATATGTGCGCAAACAACTATAGTAAGGCTAAAAAACTCTTGCATATTTTAGCAAAACAAAATGGAAAGATGGGAGGAATGTTGTCATGGATGATTAGGAGATGTGAATGGTCAAAAGGGAAGCATATCCATCCCAATTTTTTCATTTTTGATTCATGCTTCATTTTTTGGTGTTAGAATTTTGATGTTGTGTTGTCTATTTTTGGAAGGAAAAGGATTAAGGAATCACTCCCTCTTATTCTTTTTGGTCCTCTCTTTTCAAAATGAAAAATTGAGGTGTGAAGTGGTATTTTTTCAAATTTTGAGATCCCTATTATGGTGTGGATAGAAAATGAACTACATGCCACCTACCTTCTTTTTGCTATTAGAATTAGGTGAACAAAGTAAGTGTTGATAATACATGGGTGTTGTGAATATTGTCTATATCACCTATGAGCTTTACCCATCATAAAACATAGAAATAACAATTTTATGAACTTAAAAAATTATATTAATGTTGCCAAAAACTATATTTCATTGACATATGAAATGATTTAAAAATGAAACCAATTCAATTGTGTTTCATTAAAAAAAATGGTGGACAAAAACTAACACCCATATTTGAGAATTATGCGAATGTACAATGTTTATTTGTTGTGTGTGTGTATAAAATCCATTTGTAACATGTATGGATCACATTGCACATCATAGGAACTTTTAGGCCCAAGTACATACATCATAATCTTTAGTCACATCACTTACTTTTTTTGCACCAATATTCTTTTTGGACATTTCATCATTATTGCACTAAGTCTTGTTTTCATAACAACAATCTTGAATCAAGAACACTCCTTGAAGTTTGCACATGAAATCTTAATTTAGATCTTGTGCTAGGAACCAAGAGTGTTCACATCAAAAATTGTTTCAAAACTTGATTTATCTTGTGCTAAGAACTAGGGGCACTCACATAAAAAAATAAATCAATAGAAATTCATAGACCAATAGAATTTCATTTCATCTACAACCTATTTTCGCTAAAAAATTTCATGCCAACAATTCTTACTCATGCTATAAAATCACATGCACACACACACACAAAAATCATCCAACGATAAGAATTTCCACATAAGGAGCACTACTAGCAACATTTTTCCTTACAAGATATTATTCATGTAGGTTTTTGTTCCTTACTCATGCATGTGTTCAATTTGTAGTAGCAACCTCAAACTTTTAAGTCCGCAATTGATCAATTACAAAAATCCTAGTACTAGATTCAACCAATTAGTAGTATTACTAAGTTAATACTAGTTAGATTCTTCTAATTGGCCTAGTAGATGATCCATGGCCTTGTAATTTACATAATATTATAAGGCATTATGGATTGTTCACTCCTTGGACATTCATTCAATAGATTTTTTTTTGGAACAAAAATTGGTGGTTGGGCTAGTACCAATTACCCCAACTACTTGGGACGATTTTAGTATTAAAGGTATCCCAAGTAGCTACTATCCACATTTCTTAATCCTAGTTTTAATCTTACTTTGTATAAGCTTTCAAGGACGTGGATCATATTTTAGCTAAAATCATCAACTTATTTTGCACTTTGCATCACAATGGCTTATGAAATTGAAAGTATGTGAAAAACAAGTAGCATATTGTATGTATTTGAAGGCCAATCCTTTGAAAATTCAACATGTATTCTTCTGATGTTCACCTTTGATTTTTTAAACCCTAAAACTTTGAAACTTTACAAATTAAAACCCTAGTATTCACAATACATGAGAAAATTTGCACAACTTTTGTGTAATATAATAAAAACAATTTGATGTTCACTACATTGATCAATTGAAATTTCATATTGGAATCTTGCATGTTCGTCAATGTCAATGTTTTGATTTGAAAATAATATGGTGGGATAGGGGATATCATTATAAACATGGGATGTTCATTTGACTTAAAATGGGATTAAGTCATTGTGATTGTGACCTATATGGGTGTTGGCACAAAAAAATGGAAATGTAAAAACTATGAATAACACTCAAATGGTGCCAATAGAATCAAAGCTCATTTGACAAAGTTGAATTCAAATATCATTAGATGTCCCAATGTCCTTGAGGAGGCCTTTACTTTGTTTTATTTAAAAGGGCATGGGAATAACATTTCTAGTGGGTCCATTACAAGGGAAAATCCTACACAATCTCAAAGTGTCTATTTTGAAATTCCACTATGTTAAACTTCCTTGTTTACATCTTCGTATTTTCTTTTGAAGCAAAATGTCACACGATATTTGTAGTTACTTTTACAAGAATAATATTTTATTCTAGCTTCTTGACATTCCAACATGGAAGAATATGATCAACTTTGTTGCAAAAATTAGAAAAAGGACTATATAGGACCTCCATAAAAAAACTATGTATAACACTTTTATAAGAAAATGCACAAAATGCCATGAATGACATTAAACCTTTCAAGTCATTTTGGAAAAAATACAATCGTATGATTGTCACAAATGAGTGGAATGACATGAAGAAAAAAGTAGTCATAAACATTTTGGTTTTTTTCTTATAAAGGGTCCATATTTTTGGATGCCATTAACACATTGGATATTCTTAGAGCTCATTTTATGAGTGATTACATTTTTTAGCACATAAAAAATGCCATTGAAATCATGGGGCAAACAATGTGATGTGGATTGTAAATAATGCAACAAATTGCAAAAGGATGGGAAAACTAACATTGACATAATACCCAAAAGTTGTTTGGACTTTGTGTAGGACATTAGTAGATTACAAAGGGTGAAAAAGATTCTTGACAAAAAAAAATCTGTTATTTAAGTTTGGTTTTAAAAAAACTAAGGTTTTGCAAATCTATTGATTTTTCTAAAACCTTAAACTTCATAAATTTGCCAAAAAAAATATGCCTACATGTTGTTGGTTTTGGAAAGGCTATTCATAGTTTATTCAACATTGGAGCAAATGGTGGTTTTTTATGCATGGTAAACATGGAGAGATTCTAAAACACTTGAAACACAAAAGTTTGAGAACTTAATTTTGGTTGATCATTTTTGGATGGATGTTAAAAATATCATTTTGCACCTCTAGCCCATCTTTATTGTTTTGCATTTGATTGATAGAAATGGATGTACTTTTGGTCTATTGTATGAATTTATGCTAACGGTTGAAGATATGTTAGTAGTTGCCAATAAATTGTCCACTAATTGTTTGGGACAAGTGACAAAATTTTTGTTAGGACAATGGGATTGGTTCCATTGTCCCATATATGCTACAACCCATGTTTTGCATCTTTTTTCACAACCAAATAATGGAATGAGTTCAATAGAATTAGAGGATGGCTAGACTTCTTATTTGAGTATATTTTATCCAATTAGTTGAATCAAATTATGTAGAAACTTCATTTTTAAAGTTTATACAAAAGGATGATCCATTTACACAAGAAATTACAATTCTTAAGGAACTCATGTTGACGCTTGTGTCATGTTGGGAGACATGTTCCCAAGCTATAACCATTTCCTTTACACATTTTGTCACAAGATTGTAGTGTGTGCATTTGTGAATGGAATTAGAGCATTTTTAAATCTTGTTTAAACAAAAAGGCATAATATGTTGGGATTTTTGCAAATGAAGAAATTAATATTTGTTCAAGCTAGTTTGTGAATGGTTGAAGGTTTAGTTGATGGTCATCCATTGAAAAAACTCAATCAACACAAGATTGATCTCACCAAGGTCCATAACATGCCTACACAAGAAGCGAAAAACATGGATGATTATGTCTCCTTATAGAAGAGGTTTTACCAAAACCACAATGGCCAAAGAAGGAATGGTGTCATCCAAAAACTATTTCACTTGCAATTTTAAAGGTTTAAGGGTGATCTATGTTGGAACATTATTCTAAAATTTTGAAAAATGGAAGTGGAGGTGACAACAAACCAAAGGAAAAAACATTTCAAAAGGAAATTAATGTTGATTCTAAGAAAAGCATCAAATGTGATCTTAATTTGGAATCTTGATTGATTGTCACTAAAAAATTAAATGAATAAAATTAAATCGATTTTCTTACTTTTTGATTTCATAGCATTTAATTACTGTATAGATGATCAATTTCATAATTTGACTTCATGAAAATATTTTTTTGCAAAAGTATTTCAAAACATTATTTTTTCAAACCATTTGATGACTTATTTTTTAGGTCTTAGTATGTTTCTTTCATGTTTTTTGAAACAATTTTAAGCATTTTTGAAACTTTGTCTCAAAACAATCCTTGCAACATTATATTAAGTTGTATTTTGTAGGATGGGGAGGGTTCTTATGCCTAATATACTTATAAGTGTAACATCCTTCCCATTCTTAAAGAGTAGGTGCAAGATCCCTCCTTTTTCTTAGAGGGATATTCTTTTATATATAAGGTGTGTTCCAACTAGAGTAGCAAAAGTTTCCGTGTGTTTTTTTGATAGGTCGTTTGTTTGAATGTGGTCCCAAATTGTGGAGCCGTTTGCTTGGCTTGAATGAGGTGATGCGAACGTCATTTTCAGACCAATGTATCAAAAGTTATTGAATTTAAAATGATTGCCATCTTTCTAAAATAATTTAAATTAAAAAAAAAAACAATAATTTAGCAAGGTTTCATAAGAACTGTTCTGAAGTTGAGCCCACTTCCTTCCACCCTAATAGTATTGGGATGGGTGAACCTTAGGGGATGTTTAGTACACTTGGGCCAAAGGCATAGGGCCCACTAGTCATCATGAAATATGTAGAAATATGTGTTGTAACATGAACATGTGCAGAATCTTGATGGGCCAAAAGCAAAATATTGTTTTCATTTGCTTGGAATTATGTAGGTTTATATTTACCCTAGATGTACTTTACACTTCAGAAACGTTTAAAATGGAAACCCACAATTTTTTGAAGATGCTATTTCATAGTTTTTAATCATTTACTATGGGCCCCATAAGGGGCTTGTTGCACTTACTTTCCTTGTCTTCAATTTGATGGAAGGTATCAAAGGTCATTAGCTACTAGCTAGCCTTTTCATACTAAAGGGACCTTTTGACAACATTCACTAGCTCAAATCTTATTGGATGGAATTTTTTTTTTAATATTTTTTTTAATATGAAAAAATATTTTTTCATGGAAGATACAAAGTTACTTCTTTGGGTCACATATTCACTAGCCAAATTTTGATTGGATGGAATTATTAAGAGATTATTCTCCACTTAATGTTCTATTGAAAGTTTAATTCCATTTGAATAACAATGGCTAGCACCAACTCCCAAACCGATCTTGAGGTTGATTTGAACCGTAGTGGGGCCAAACATACTAAACACTAGCATTAAATTCACAACAACTCCGTTGACAAGCTCCTTGAGATTGGGATATAATTATTTAATAAAATCTTCAACTATTCAATGCAGCCCCTTAGAAAAGGCCACTTGGGTGAATTTTATTTGAGACCCACATTTTTGTGCTCACAAATGACACTAAAAATTTTGAAGCCAGGGCCAATATATTGTTACTTTTCTCTAGAGTAGGCTACTGGGAACATTCTAGAAGAGGACAAAATGGTAGTTGTTGTTGTTGTTGTCATATTGTTGGCAATAGGGTTGAATATATTGCAAGAGGACAATAAGGTCATTATTGCTTGGAGTTGTTGAGGTCTATGAGAGGAGTCAATCCCAATGGAGGGGTTCTTATCCACTTTTATGACTACTAGCCTACGTCTGTACAAGACTTTCCAAACTACCCAAAACACTTATAAAAACTTCACATCAGATTTGCAACAAACTGGGTACCACAAACTTGACAGATTTTTATGTTGTGACATAAGTTTAATCAAAAGAAAATTGTTAGGGTTTAATTCAAAATACTTCAATTGACGACTTTATATTGATTATCAAATATTTTCTTTATCATGCTAAACATTTGATTTGTACCCAGCCATTGCTACTAGCTACTTAGGAATTTGATTATTGTATATTAGCAGTCCAAGTCTAAGTAGTCTAAAGGTGCTTTCACACTTGGTGTTGAGGACTCTAGTATTGAGTCCCCTAACACCAAGCTAGTCGTTTAGGACCTAAACTTATTTACCATGAAGAAGATTTTATGTTAACATTCACTTAATATTAAATAATCACCCATTTAACATTGAGTGCCACCTAAGATGCCACCTAGATGTTCACTTAACACTGACTTAACATTTGGTGTGAATGCACCTTAAGTTGTATGCTTACATGATATGCTGTGCTTAAGGTTAAGGAAGTTCTCATTACTTGAGAGCAGTAGTTATAACTCCTGCACACAGAGTAAATTCATAGTCAGGGTATTAGGGTTTATGAACCCTACTTTGACAGTGAAATTTATATTGGGAGGCTTTGGATTTTTCAAAAACATTGATATTGATACACTTTGAAGGTTGCATTGATTTCTCTGTTTAATTTGTGTAGGGTAAACGCCTGCGGGCAAGGGCATTACTGAAATTAGGGCGTGCAAGGCAAGAGCCAAGCTCTAGCCTGTCTCTGGTCTTGAGCAAGCCCAATTTTGATAACGCTCTTGCCTGTGACCTTTGGCCTCCCTCCACTTCTCAGATTCAAGTTGAAAGCCATTTGATCCAAACCATTTAGCTATCTGGAGAAGACCCAGAAGGCTTTCTGGTCTTGTACTCTAAGTGAGAGTACAAACTTTTAGAGCACAAACATTTTTTGTCATAACTCCAATCGGGTCATGCATGGTGAAAAGAATTTCATGGCATTTTTTTCTCCTCATGGCACATTTTTTATAGCAGTGTATTTTTTCTTTGCTCATCATCTTCACAAGATTGTTGCAAATGAACAGCTAAGGAGTCAGGATAGAGAGAAAATAAGACAACCCAACAAAGTCTTCTCCATGTATGACAGAATTGATAGATGCTAGAATGCACCCATTCCTCTCCAGCACTGGACCAGATCCATCCATGTTCAAATCTCACCCCTCTGTTCTCATCTCCCATTTCTCTTCCCTTATATTCATGAATTCTCACTTTAAACACCACAGGCCAAAGCAGTGATAGCTATGCTGTATCTGCTCTCACAGCCAAACAAGCTGATCATCCTCCTCCCCCTGTGACTAAAGCATGCATAAGCATTCCAAAATGATTCTATGGCCCTTGGCCTGGTGGAGTTTCCCAAAAGTTTGCTGAGACACAACTACAGACTAGGGTAAGAATACCATACCATAGCACATGCCATGCAAGAAGAGACTGGACAAAAAGTAGTACATCCTGCCCTAGCCTGAGAGACACACCGAGAAGATAGACAGAGATACAGAGACAGCCATAGATAGCATTCTAGGAGTATAATCAGTGAAAAGGCTGCTGCTGCAGCCAACTTTACCAGATCTGGATGGCAGAAGCCAATTTGCTAGGAGCCATTTGGGCCTGGAAGACCACCCAAAAATGTGATACAACACAAGAAGTGATCAATATATATACTAGTAATAACAGACAGGTGATACTTCCCAGACTCCATGGTATTTGTACCTGACAAAGCAAGAAAAGGTGCCCAATGGAAGAATGATGGCAGTGGCTTTAACCATCCAAGATCTACAGCCCTATACATGCACACAGCCAATCCAGACAGATTCCTCCTTCTGGCATGGCATGTGCTGGTTTGCAGAATGTCGTACACATCCATGTCCAACACCTTATAATGACTTCCTGAGAACCTGAAACCTGAGAACAAATCAGAAAAGTTTTGCAGACCTAAACTGCTAAGAAAGAAAGATAGAACTCAAATGGTGGAGCATAACCCTGATCCTGAGAATACCAACACATCAAGCCAACCGAAAATCTCCATCTATGCTTCCCATCTGAGCTGCTGCAGGGCTCTCTATCTATATCATCAACTTTGGACAATCTCTTCAATAGTACATATAATCATGTTTTCTCCAAACAGGAGACCTTCTTGATCACAAAGGTGACACTAAGCAAGAAATTGCTGGAGTCTCATTGCTGATGCTGCCTGTTATCTCTTTGAGTACATGGGTGGATTCACTGATCCATCTCTGAACAATCTCACACTGAGACTGTTGAATCGATCCCTAGAGTACTGTCTAGAGGCTTTCCTCCAATCGGTACCTCTTCGCATCATAGCAGCAAACTCATCAAAGCTTATGCGGCCATCCCTGTCAGTATCCACTTCCTCTAAAATGGCAGTGATGACGCTCATCTCATCGGACACCAAATGGTCACCTATTGCTGCTCTGAGCTCATCCATCTCAATGTATCCACTGCCATTTGCATCAAATTGGGCAAAAGCTTTATGCAAGTGGTCATCATTGTCTAGCCGTTGAAGGTGAATTGTTGCTGCAACAAACTCTCCATAGTCCAAGGTACCATTGCCATCAACATCTGCTGCATCCATCAGCATTCGCACTTCTGCCTCCGTCAGATGAGAACCAATCTGAATCAAGCCAGCTTTCAACTTCTCAAATGTGATGGCACCCATATTGTCAGTGTCCATCATCTGAAACATGTCCCTCAACCCATCTATTTCATCACCATCCAGGTGCTCCGCAATGATTTGCAAGGCCTTCCTCTTGAGCTTGTTCATGGCAGCAAACTGCTTCAATCTTGACCTCACGGCATCGAGTGGAACATTGGAATTCTTCTTTGCATTTTGAAGCCATGGATGGTCCAGAACCTGCTGAGCATTGTATCGAGCTTTTGGATCTGGTTCCAGCATGTGGCGAACTAGGGATTTGGCTGTTTCAGAAACCTTGGGCCATGGTTCCCTCTTGAAATCCAGAATTCCTCTCAAAATCGCTTGTGCAACTCCTTGCTCTGTTTCAGCCCAGAATGGAGGAACACCGCAAAGCAAAATGTACAGAATAACACCTGCACTCCATACATCAACCTCAGGCCCATAGTTCCGCTTCAATACCTCAGGTGCCATGTAGTAGGGACTTCCAACAATCTCAGAGAATCTCTCCCCAGGCTTGAAGAAAACAGAGAGTCCAAAATCAATGGCCTTGAGAGGAGAATTTTCGTTGCCATTGGCAAACAAGAAGTTCTCAGGCTTTAGGTCTCGATGCATCACTCCCTTGATGTGACAAAGCTGTACAACTTCCACAATTGTGCGTGTGACTACAGCAGCGGCTCGCTCTGTGTAATGACCTCGGGCAATGATGCGGTCAAAAAGCTCACCGCCTTCACAAAGCTCCATCACCAGATGCACAGCTTGATCATCTTCGTACGCACCTTTTAGGGTAACGATGTTGGCATGTTTTGGCAAGTGTCCCATTATGGCAACCTCCCGTCGCACATCTTCCACATCCACAGCAGTCCTGAGCTTGCGTTTGGAGATGGATTTGCAGGCGTAAACCTCTTGGCTCTCCTTTTCTACACACAAATAGGTGATGCCGAATTCCCCTCGTCCAAGCTCCCTTCCCAACATATACTTGTCCGCTATGCTCACTTTCGGCTGGTTTTTCAGAATCTGGTTCCCGGAAACCTGATTTCCATCCTGCGCAAAAGGATTGCTCTTCTTCTCCTTCTTGGGCTTCGGCGCTGCTGAAGAAGCTCCTACACAACAGTTTCCCATCGATTCTCTTTCTCTCGCTTGAGTTTTATTTTTTTCGGTATTCTAGAAACTTGAAGCTCGCCGCCTAAACTAGGACTCAAATCCACAGCACTAAAAAGAAGAAGAAGAAGACCCTAAGAAGCTCCCGATTCCACAAGCTCAGACATAATCAACAACAGAGCTCGCGAGCTCGTCTTCAATCAAGCTATTGAACCATACACAAAAAATTCCCCTCGAAAAAAGCTTAACCAGATGGACTGGTATTTCATCTGCACATGCCAAACGAGGGCACCAAATCCAAAACCAAAGCTGAAGGGAAGGGGGGAGGAAATACAAAAAAATGGCAGCAAAACACGACAACAAGAGGAGGGAAAAATCCAGACCCTCGAGGTCAAAACACCAACGTCAAGCTCACGACACCCGCATTTCCAGATTCTCGGCCGAGAACCTGAACCAAATACGACGGTGATGCGGATCGAGGGAAGAAGAAGAAGCAGCAGCGACTGTTGGCCATGATGCCACAGCCAGCCAGCTAGCCAGCCAACCTCTCTCTCTCTCTCTCTCGACTTTTGGGCAGGCGTCAACACGAAAGTCGCGAGCTTGAGACTACCAAACAAAACGCGGAATGACTTTCTTAACGAGAGATCGATCACAGTGCGCGAGCGAGGGAGCTGCTTCCACGATGATTCCTGGAGATGGAATGAATTTGGTTAAATATGGATGAAAATAGTCAGCCAATGACGACGAGAAACAAGTAGCGTTTTGCTACAGCGTTTGTTTAGCGGGTGCTCTTTGAATGCGCGTCGCTGTACAAGATGAATGTTGGCCGAAAGACACACGGGCAGACTGAGAAATGGAAGAAGCGCGTAAGGCGCGGGCGCGTGCGCGGGCGTCATCGATCCATCGACGGTGCAAGCAAGCAAGGAAGCAAGGAAGCAAAGCAACAAGCAAACATCCCGCGCGCCGCTCATCGTCAGTCGCTTTCTCCAGTCCGCTCTTTTGTCCGCTCTTCGCTCTGCGTCACGACAACCACCGGTACCGCACTTGCCACCAAGTGGTTGCGGGTTCGAACCACCGCTATGTCATGCTTTCCAGTTTCCTTCCGGGCCACTAACTGTAACTTAACTGAACCTACCCAAAGCTCCAATAAACTCCCCAAAATGTTGCTGAAAGAACTTCAAATTTCCCCCTCCCCCAAAAAAAAACCCCAAAACCCATGGCAATTTGCTGGCCAAATGAGACCCAAGCTTCCCTTCAATTTAATACCATTCTACTTTGGTAGCTTCAGACACTAATTATATTATTTGTTAGAAATATTGAAAATGTCACCCAAAAAACCTTTTTCAAAGAACGAATTTGCGAGAAGGAACATAAAGAAAAATGTTCTATCTGTGGACATTGGATTCTTCAAATTTCATTAATTAATTAATTTGCCATTTGACATATATGCTGTTAAAACTTGAAGCTACCCCTGTTGTGTACTATTGTAGTCATTTGTGTACCTAGTTCCACCCTATTCCCACATGGGTTCAAGGTGTGCAGCCAATGGAGAGTGGTTTACCTGAAGGTCCATGAAAACTTGAATTTGGGGGAAAATCCCCCCCCTCCTTCTCCATTTCCCTTTTTTTCAAAACATGGAGACCTTTACTTGAAGTGAATAAGAAGAAACGTTTAGAGAAGGAGTTTTTTATTTTATTTATTATTATTATTTTGGATTTTTCCTTTTTCTTTTCACATATGAATCCATGATGTAAAAATTCTAGTTGAAACCAAAATAGTAGCATTTTATTGCACC
>Ga0116227_10003103_pt1 | contig 37244 bp, 34 predicted proteins | sample S1TSphgellanicum_FD_89693 | JGI IMG/M metagenome (GOLD analysis project Ga0116227, IMG submission 89693) | Host-associated microbial communities from peat moss isolated from Minnesota, USA - S1T2_Fb - Sphagnum magellanicum MG | ecosystem: Host-associated > Plants > Peat moss > Unclassified...
GGCAAATGCAAGCCTTGAAATTGCCAATATCTAATAAAAGTGTGCTTAATGGCTGCTCGCTCTGGCATCCATTGAACTATAATAAAAAATTATGGCAATGTAAAAAGCATTGAAAATTTCCAAAATTTTAAATAAAATTTCAAAAAAATAAAAATAAATAAAGCCCAACCCAACTCTTTCAGTTGTTGAGAAAGAGATAGGATGAGTGTACCTACGTCCAAAAACCCCAAAATAAAAAAATAAAAAAATAAAATTTTTTACAACACTAATATATATTATTCTCCACCGTGCCGTGTCTGTATTCCACTCTTTCTCTGCCCTGTTGGAGCAAACAAACCATGACGGAATGAATGGATGATCAAATGGATGGACAAATGGATGACGAAACATATGGATGAAATGATGCTTCACGATGTCCTTTACTATATGTAATCATTGTAGGTGTTGTCAACAAGGTCACTCAAGATTTAAATGAAATGAGGAAGATATTCTTCTTGCACAAGCTTTCTAGAGCTTTTGAGCACTCAATGCTTTTGGGTTAGGGTAAACTAGCACCTACATTGTTATCTTCACCTTTGTATGTAAAGCTTATAATTAACTCAAGAAATGTTAAATTTGAACTCAAAAACACTAATTTAATCTTTTAAAAATTTATAATGATTAAAAGTAACTCAAATGTAATTGGGGTTTTTACTAGTGTTGTGTGATTATTTGAAATTTTTAATAAGCATGGATTTTGGTTCTTTGAAGTTTTTTTGATCAAAGAATCACCAATTTCAATTATTTCAGAATTAGAAAACTACTGGTTTCAATTATTTCAGAATCAAAGAACCACCAGTTTAGGTTATTTCTGAAATATCAAGGAATTAGTTATTTTCATGAAAGAACCAACAAAGTATTGATGGTCATAAAGACAATTTTTTGAAATCGAGAATATATCAAAACTGATCTTTTAATTAGGTTATATGCCAAAATGATTCTTGATTGGTTATCTGACCGGTTCTTGATTGAAATTGGAAACTTTGAACACTTTGATGCAAGTGTCGTTATGTTTGAAGGGTGTGACATCAGATGGAAAATCAAAGTATTATTAGTACAAATTAATTATAAAGGGTTCAAACTTTTCCTTGGTTTTGGTTAGTTTCATATGCTTTGATATTCATAGTTTTGTGTGAAAGATCAAATTTTGTCAACCTATCATGTGAGATGCATTTGTTACAACTGTTTGTCACATTGAAATGCAAAATGAAAACTAAATTGTCATAGATTTAAAATTTAAAAAAAGAAGGTAAACCAGTCAAAATAATTTCACTGGGGTTTCACTAAGTGAAGGGTAAAGCTTGAGGTTGTGAACTTTACCAAGTGTAAAGACCTTTGCTATTTGTTTTAAAATAAGGAATTCCCATTGGGTATCATGTGAAAAAGTGAATTTTTTTTTGTAGAGTGCTTCAAAACATGGAACACCTCTCACAGAGAGTGCATTCATTTTTCCAAATGCCTCGCGAACAGTGGAAGAAAAAATAAGGTGCTTTCCAATTACACTAAATAAATTAGCATAGGTCTTTACTAGGTTTAAGGTAAGGTTAGAGTTTAGGGTTTTCTTATGTGAAAATCTGGACCTCCCCAGTTCAAAGAGGAAGAAGCTCATGGTCAGGATGTTGGATTTCACCAACATGTGTGTAGGCAGGTTTCTATCTATATGGTGACATTCCTCCTCTGAAGTAGGCACAAAACAAGCCTTTCTTGCCTGTAAGGAAGGCTAGAATATAAAGTGTGAGGGGGAAGGCTTCAACTTGAATGAGCTACTAAGGCTGAAATAATTAGTGACCCGGCCACTTGCTTGACCTCAAGTTTGCTTGAATCTGATGTTCACTTGACTGTAGTTGACCCAATATGAATATGGTTCCATGGTGACTTGCAAGTTCAACACTAATTATATTAATTTCAGAAAAAATTTAATTTTCAAAAATATTTTTTATTCAATGAACATAATGTTTTAAAAGATGATAAACAATTTTTTAAAATATTCTGAAATATTTTTATTTTTCAAAATGGAATCTTCACAATAAAGTAATTATCCAACACTGAAATGTTGAACTGACCATGGTACTAGGGTATCAACCTTCCCAACACACAATGGATGTGCCATTCTACAAGGATTGCTTTATAAGTTTGACAAGCCAATTGTGATGTGAAGTAACTTGGTGGGCAATTCTTATGTTACATGTAGTTTGTGTGACAATGGCATAGGAGGTATCTTCACTGCAGTTCTTATCACAACATGTGTGCTTCAAGCTTTATCTAAACAACAAAAAAAAATACAACTTCATCTGAAATTCATTCATCTTAAGTATTAGATGCAAGTTGTGCTCACAAACTCTCAGCATATTAGTAGTTGTTGGGCACAACCCAACAACTACAAAGGTCATTGGGCACAAGTCCCAACACAACAATCAGCAGGCTCCTTACAAGAAAACATCACAAACTTTATCCCCAAAAAAACACACATCATTTTTCGTGGTGAGTTATTCTCTGGACTTGTCTGGTGTTTCCTGGACCCTTTACCATCATCCATTGTGCCTCTGCAAAGATTCCAATCTGATTGTTAATGTTGTTTAAAATTGAAATAACAAGTTTTGGGAACTCTTTAAGTGAATGGGTTCATGATTAGTGTAGGGAATGTTATGTTAAACATAACACCCTTGATGGGAGTGGATGTATTCAAATAAAGGTGTGTTCAGTCATAGAAGCTAAAGGTACTTAAATTTGAAGAGGCTCAGAATAACTCTATTTTTGAGGACCATGGTTGTTATAGAATGTGGTTTTTCCTAATTTAGATGTCACAAAAATCCAATAAACGACCGATGGCTGGAACTATCACAGGGGAGACAAAAAGGGAAGGCCAAAGAAAGGCCAAAAGACGTATAGCTTGCAGGAACCAAAAAAAAAAAAAGGGGAAAAAGTTAGTCCCTCTCGTGGTAGGAAGTTATGTCACTCACAACCCTTCTAATGTTGCTTGCATGCAAATTGTGAGATCTAATAGTAATGGGAGGTTTAGAATAAGCATCACCCAACCAATGCAATCTTCCTTTTTATAGCAAAGGTTAAAGCACGCTGAAAAGTAATACTAACACATTGCCTAAAAAATTGAATGCAAAAAGACAAGGATAAATGATCTCCTGATCGTCTATCGTGAAAAAGACGAGCACATTCCCTAGACCCATATCACGCCAGGGTGCGCCATGCACCTCCATGACCATCAGAACAAAGTGGTGCCTTTCATGAAGCCTTCTATACTTGTGGATCTTAACAATGGCATTAAGTTCAACAGTTACATTTGCCGGTCAACTAATGACACTCAAAGCCATTGTCTCTTATGTCAAGTCACTAACCACCACATCGACAATGAAGACTTGGTCCTCTCAAGTCATGTAGAGATTGGTTCATGATGAAACTCCTGACGTACCACTACTCTATCCATACAACATGCCCATGCTTTCGAACAAGGGCATACATGACATTTTGGATAACATCATGTGTGGCTATCTATTGACCTCCAAATGAGCAACAAACTAAATGTGTGCCAGATGCATTCAACTCATGTTCACACTCACATGTGAAAAGACTAAATGTCAAAGGTTGATCAAATTGAGACGAAAAGACAACGTTGAAATGAAAGTAGAGTGTGTGATGCAAAACAAATGGATAAATGGCTTAACAACCAACCATAGCCCTGCCCCCTCGCCCGAACAAGAATGAATGTGGGCTTTGGATGTTGAGGAAATGGAGTCATCCTCCAAGATAGACCTAAAGGATGTGTTGTGGTGGATGTCCATAAAAAATGCCTATAAACCTGGGGTGCCACTAACTACCAAACTTTCAAATGAAAGGTGCATTTTTTAAACTAGAGGAATAAAATCATTTTGCACTACACGTAAACATTACTGAAACATGTGTGGGCCCCTTTTAACCTGGAAAACATACTTTTCCAAAACGTGTCTATTGAAAATACAAAACCTAGAACACAAATATGGAACCATTAGAACCCAACACCCTAGAAAAGTAAATGGGGCACAATCCTCCATAGAAAAAAAAACCTATACCACCAAATGATATCGACAATTGAGCCTAATGTTTTGTTAAGGGGCCCTAAAAAGACTTTCACGATCTTGGGCCCATAATGTCCCCACATACTTATATAATTTTCTTGTCAAATCTTACCAAAAGCAACAAGAAGGAAGAAAAAAAAACTACCGTCCATGTGAGATAAGAAGGTCGACGAACTACACATGAAGACAAAATGCCCAAAGCAATTTGGGTGTTTCCTAAGAGAGGAAGATCATCGATATGCACCACATCTTGAAATAAAACCTCATCCAAAAAATGCGTGGCAAAGTCCTGAAAACCCATGGGCATACCCAAAATGCATAAACCATTTGTGACCAAAGTGCAATCCTTAGGAATATATATGCTTGGAGAGATCCCTAATGGACTCTAAAGCTTACATTTTGACACCTTGACCCTAAGCCCAATTAGGGCTAATTGGGTCGAAGGTGATCAAAGGCACAAGTAATCCCATTCATAGGCCCCATAATGTGGGTATCAAACAAGTATCGTCCGTTAGGAATGGAAAGACGCAGCTAGGGGCCCATGCAATGGTTTCTAGTCTAAAGCTCAATAATGGGCCCAAAAAAAAAAAAAAACCTCTTAAAGGGTCACCATGCTTCGTGCCTGAAAATGATTCAATAATGGTGACCCCTTCCACATGTCACCCATGTTGGTGGTAAAAACAAGAATGAACACCATAAAACAATTTAATAAAGGGGACAATGTTTGCTAAAAGCCCCTTGACATCACACAATTCTTTTAAAATAACAATTTGAAAAAGTTATTAAAAGCATTGATTTGCATCACAGCCCGATCAGGGTGTAAATTGAGGAGGGTTCAGATGCCAAGAGGGATGGCTTCATAACCTCTAAGGGTTGATACTCCAAATTGACGGGAAAATAAGTGTTCTTGAAATGGCCCCTAAAGTTGTAAAACAATGGAAGGAGTAATAAATAAATAAAAACACCTTGCCTACAACAATAAGACGAATACCATTAGTGTCCTTTGCCATTGCCAACAATCTACTAGCCCCTAGCACTAAGGCCACCGACCTAGGGACATCCCTGCAAGCAATAGTAGTAGGAGCTTGGAATAATTTTGAAAACCTTGAAGATGGGTCCTTTGGTATGAAGCATCATGATAAAATGCTCATATACCATCCTAGAAAACCCACCCAAAGAAAAATGGGGAATAATGGCTAAAGCTTGGACAAACAAAGTCCTATCTAGGACAAAAGTGTGTTTAGGCTAATAGTCAAAAATAGGTGTAAGGACAAGGTCTGAAGGAAGGGGGTGAGCTAACACATGGCAATAATGGTGTCCTCCAAGGGAATAGTTGGGCATTATGGGTTGGAGAGTTCTAACAACACAACTGTACTCACCAACTTTCCTTAAAGTTAGACATTAGTGTAAACAAGAGGTCGAAAAATCTTTCCATGAGTGGTGAAAATGGGGTGCACATGAGGCATGTGAAAACTCCTCCTGAAGAGAAGACCAATCACCCGCCATAATCCTCTTAAGGTGAGTAAAAACCTTTCGTTGATTTGAATAACCTCCTAGAATATAATGCAAACACCAACGTGGCAACATGAAGAAAAGGAACCATGTTAACTCATCCATCAAGTCTTGACCAATTCGGTCAATGGGTAAGCAAAAAACCTACTTAATGTTGTCCTAGATGGTTCAAAGGATCCTATGTTGTTTGAGGGCATGTGAAATGAAACTCAAAAAACCCCAAAATGGAGTTAGACTAAACCCAAATCCAACCCCAAGAAACAAGAGAAATAGAACCAAGGAGAAGCACATGAAAGGAAGACAATTGCAAAGACAAAATAGCTTGGCTAGCCTAGGAAACGAAATTTAGGAAGGTGAACACTTTTGACATGCCTTAAAAGGCCGCTTAAAGTGTAAAGGTTAGAACAATGAGGACAAGGGGTATTTTGAATTAACGGGGGATGCAAAAAAGGAGCCATTCAAAAAAAGGCTACCCCCAAAAACCCTAAAATGCAAAAGCCCAACTAACCCCCCTAGCCACCCCAAAAAAAAATGAAGACTTTCTTGAAAAAAAGGATTTTCTTGCCATTGCAAAAACTTGCTAGCAATGGCGAGCTCGTGTGTTGCAAGAGCGTAATAATAAAAACTATATGAGAAAAGAACTACAAGAATTCCAAGTGTTGTAAAAAGTTTGTTAGGAAGGCCTGTCACACAACTGCAATTGCTTCACCATTGCCAAAAGTAAGAATTTTAGTTCCCTTATAACATGGGAACTATTGTTACTATTCTTCTGCCCCAAGTTCCTTCTCCTTATTACTGCACATCATGGCTAGACGACAAAGCTCAATAGCACCATGATAGCTGCTGCTGCTCAACATCCATCATTATCGCCTTCAAACCTTCAAATCTCATTCAAAAAAATATAGTGAAAAAAAATCATATTTCATAATACTTGGTGAACATTCCTCAACATGTGAGACCAAATCCTAATTTAGTAGGCCATGGTTTATGGCACATGTGTGAGTTAAATCTTGGGGTTTCATTCATCACAACCTTAGTATATGTAATGTTTATTGTGGCACATTTATATATGAAAGAAGGTTGTTTGTTTGTTTTGTTTTGTAATCATGAGATCCATCAAACGAGGATGTTTCAAATTGCATTCTTGGTCTCTTTGGAAATCTTTTGAGGAGGAGGGGTGCATCGGCTTGGTTGCATGAAGTTTGGACTTGTGGTGCAAAAATTCTTGAATATTGAATAATTTTCATTAAAAATTTAATTAAATCATAGCTGAAAATTTTGGGGGAATTGGAATGTGCCTTTGGTGTTGTTGGAAAGATCTTGATGAGTAGGATTTAATGGAATTTATTTGATAAGATTTGGATTCAGAATGTGGGAGATATTGATTTTTAAGCAATTTCTGTCGCTAAAAATTCAAATAAATTTCAAACAACTAGGTTTTGTAAGGAAAAATCAGTTGAGGACGTGGTAACACTTGGGCCAACAGCACAGGCCACACTAATATTACATGTATATTGCAATTAGACATTAGTTTGACATTACTATGATATGTGTCATAATTTAATGTCCAATTGTAATACTAATGTAATATGTGTCATAATAAACATCACATATTCTATATTGTGAGGCATGAAGCCACAAGGTTTAATTCACACATGTGTCATGATACATGGTTTAATAATGTGTGAAAAATCACATTCTATTGTAGCCTAAATATTGAAGATACATTGTGACACCTTTTTTTGTTTTTTGGTTTGTGTTTTGTGTGTTTCGTCAAGCTTTTCTTGTGTCGATTCCTTTAGCTCCTAGTTACTTATGCAACCCATGACACACTTGGTTAGTCCCAAAGTCTCAACTGCTTAGGACGGACTCAGACTTTCTATTTAGACTTGCTAAACCCTACTATCGAAGCTATTAGTCTAACTTGGAGCCGACCTAGGCTCGATTCCTAGAGTTGGGTCACATGCCTGAAAGTCGAATCAGCCCCAAGTTGACTTGAGGACCTTTCGAGACCAACTCCCAAAATTGGTTCAAAGAATTTAAGTTGAGACAACCCGAGTTGTCCCAAGGCCAACCCTCTTTCAAGGTTTAAGCCTTGAAGCTTTAAAAGGACAACTCCTAATCTTCCCAAGTGCTTTAGCAAGCTTGCTGCCTTTGGGGCGCCTCCGGACAACATTTAATTGTCTGTTGAGGGTTTTAAAGGGATGGTGCCTCGCACCATAATCCCAAAGACAACCCCAGTCATCTTCTTTGGTTGGCGGAACCCAACTTCCACCTTAGCCCATCTAGACCCCGAGGTCCATACGTTTTCCAACTGCTAGAAAAGTTGAACCTCGCGGAGCCCATTTAGACCTAACTCTCATATCACCTTAGTGCCCCACTAAGGTGGTCTCGATATGAGGCCCTTATCAGCTTACAACACGTCTTAAGTGGAAGGGCATGTCATACACCCTTGGCGGCTGATTACACCAGGCAAGTGATCACTAGGCAAGCTCAACCAGTCAAGCTTGGTGGTTGCAAGGCTGTTGGAATCAGCCACCAAGAGCATGGTCCCTATTGTTGAAATCCAAACACCTTTCTATCAAATAGTTTTCAACCCATGATGACCATTTTGAATGAGATCCATTGTTGGATATGCACATTATGAGCTTTACATGGAGGGGTACCTATTTTGCCCTGACACGTCAAGCTATTGTTCATGACAAATTTTTTTCTGAAACCTTTTCATTAAGAGAGTTTGTAGTGTTGCTAGCTGGGTGACAGCAAAATTTCTGAAAAAATGTGTCTAAACATTTGTGGGCTGGCTTGACTGCATGTGAAAGGGTTCCCAAAGCCACAATTTGTTCATAGAGTAGTTCTCATAAGTTCATTCGAAATAAAAGAGACTGTGCATTCTTATGAATCATATATTAGTTTGCAAACTAACATGGTGATTTTCCTACAAGTAAGTATATTTACCATGTACCCAAAGAAAGAGTTGTCAAATATCACCCTATAACTAGTATCCAAGGCCCATATTGAGAATGAGAATGGTCCACACCCAAACCATTACCAACTACCACATCCAAAGGCCTCTACAACTTGACATTCATTTCCACCCCTAGTTTCCATATGAGTCTGCAATCAGCTATCATGTAAAGAGCAAGTGATGGACATATATACTTTCTACATATGTCTAAGAGGGGTTCTTCCATTCTTGAACTCCAAGTAAATGTCTCCAACAATGTGAGTCCTTTCATATACATTCTCAATAGACTTGTGAAATAGTCAAACCTTGCTAGTTGCCCAATTTGTATATTGTTTAGCTTGATAGTGACTCAAATGATGTTCTTAAAGCAATTATCAAGCTTGGAACTTAGAGCGATGTAGGGTCCATGCAAGCCCCCACTTACATTATCACTAGGATAAGAAGAAGTACAAAGACCATGAGTACAATCAAACATCCTTGTCATGGCCAGGATTTACATGCAACTAACACATGATTGAAGTTAACAATTCATGCACATAGGTGCCATGAATCTCAAGCAAATCACAAAAGCGTTAAAAGGAATTGAAAAGTTGCCACACACAACAACATGCCCATGAATAAACATAGCTTTAACAAATCCACAACATCAGGGACCCCAACTCCCACCCAGTTGGGTCTCTAATTTGGAGTTATTTAAACATGCTTTCTATCAACAAGGATACCCCCTTCGAATGCAATGCCATATTCAACAACAATAGCAAATGCCAAATGCAATATAACTAACATCATCACATTAGCCTGGTGATTAATACCAATTGAATATCCCCAGTGACAATTTGAAATTTTCAACCTTTTAGTTGGGCATTTGTACTATTGGAACCAAGTATGGAATAGATTTACAACACATTCTATAGTCTACTAGCTTCTATAATCTATTCCACACATTAGATACTATTTTTAAATGTCATGAATCATCTCACCCATGATGATGCATTCATGCACATTATAAGAATTATGTCATTGGGGGGAAAAAAATCCCCAACCGGGGTCAGGTTAACTTTTCAAATTATGGATTGTTCTAATTAATGCAAAAGGAAATTTTCAACAAAATAAAAAGCATTCATGACATGAGCAAGATAATTAGTCTTTACTCATTGATGTTCACTAACAAACAAGGATATTTGAGTTAGGTTGCAACCAAAGCAACTTAAGGCCCACTTCAGACGAGGGCCCAGGGTCCAATTTCATAGGAACCAATTTGGACTGATTTGAAGCAAATTGAATTTTTGAGTTAGAGTGTACCTTGGTCCCTAGCCTGATTCTTGCTTCTCCAAATAAGGAGCTCTCCTTTTAGACTGTTTTTTGGTCCGAATCAATTGATTTTCCCTCCAAAACAGGTGCCATCTAGGCTCAATTTGCCACTTTTTGGTCTTGAACCCTCATCTAAAGGCCTTGGGACCAATTTAAAGCTTTCTACCAATAAGATTGCTTGAGTTCATTGGTCCTGGACCTTGGACCCTCATCTAAAGTTGCCCTAAGTAAACATTTTAATACTTTTACACCTATGTCAACCTCATAATTGAACACCTTCCACTCATATACTTGTTGGTTTCAAACATATTGTTTTCAAAGTATATTTTGTTTTCAAGTGAAATTGTATACATCTGATTCCACAAGAATAGCACCCAATGACAGGTTAAAAGAATTGCAAGCAAGTACAAATCCTTCCAATTTAAAAACCAGATTTACATGCTTGGTAAGGGTTAAAAATATGAGTCTCAATGAATATATATAAGCATAATGTTTTTCTTTTAACCATCAAAGAAAAACCAAAGAGACAAGTGTTCACTCTTAGCCTTAGCACCTCATATTGGAGCCCAATATTTGAATGCAACAAAGTTTTATTGTTTCAAGAACATGGGAGGAGAAGGTGTGACTAACAAAGGGCCACTACCTACTATAGTTCATATATGCATAGCCTAGCCCCACAACACTAATCTCAACTTTGATTATAGATTGCTATGCAAGGTGACAAGGGATGGTTTGCTCAGAACACCTCACAATGAAAGTAAAGTGGAGGCAAGGGAGCAAAGTTCAGATCCGAAGCCAAAAAAAAATTCAAAGCTGGAAGGGCATGGAAAGAAGAAAGGATGCTTGAAAGAAGAAGGGGGGGTGGGGGAGGGGGTTGGAATGAAGGAGGTTATACTTCATTCATTCAATGGATGAAGTCTGTGACGTGTGCCAATGGGAAGCCAAGATTCAGCAACTTGGGAGTCCTTGAAGATTGATTGGCGGGGATATCATAGAACAACGACTCTCTAAGGTTCAATAGTTAAGCTATGGGTCATCTTTCCCATACTGACAAGGAAGGACATGTGGTGCTTTTTTGTGGACATGTCTCATACCCAATCCCACAATGCCATCTAGAAGATCTTTCTTCCTATTGAAATGTTTACATTCAAAAGTTTCAATTATGAGCAAAACAAACACCCTTTTCTAAGATCTTTGTCTATTTCTACAATTGGATAGCCTATCCAACAAGGCATAATGACTATAGGAAAAGTTGTGCTACCTATTCCTTCATTTTGGAAAAGTGGGGCTAGCCTGCAAATTGCCACCCTTCATGGTCAAGGTGAGCAAATAGGTATTTGTTGCTCTGCCTGGAAAATTTTCTAGGACCATAAGAAAATTTAATTTAAAAAAAAAAATCCACACAAAGGCCAGAATTGGTAGGAACTCACATTAATAGAGTACCTATTATTTTTGTTGCATCAAACCAGAGTGGTTCCTGCCAAGATGGTCAATGGTCATATGTGACATCATCCAGACAAGGAAACAATGTCTGCAGAGTTTTCTGCTCATTTGGTAATAGGGTCCATCAATCAATCATGGTTTTTATTCACACATAAAAAGAAAGTCTTGCTGGGAGAAATTTCTTGGTGTATTTGGAGGGCACCTTACATTCCTGAATATGCCTCCTTGAAAAGAGGAGGGTTCTTACACCTACTCCTTAACAGCGGGACAGATCTTGGGCCAATGTAAAAAAAGCCTTTCAGTGATTTGTGGTAGTGTAAATGGACAATGCCTTATGCGACAATCGAACATCAATAGGGAGTGGAGTGAGCATTCTGAAAAGTGACTTTTCATATTTTGAAATGGCTGTAGAGGCTAGCATTTTTCTTTTCATGTTATTGTTTAAGTTTTTTTACTGTAATACCCAGTGGGTACCCTTTGGTACCCATCAGGTATCACAATAAAAAAAGTAATGATGCATCGACATTTTTTACACTGTGTTGTGCCTGTGGCCTGGGGCATCATCCTACAGTTGTAGGTAGAATCTTATGTGTTGGAAATTGAAAGTTGCCATTCAGCAAAATGGACTCTTGCTAGCTATCTTCTCAGGTCAAAAAGAAAGTGAAATGTTAGCATTACATTTCTTTTGAGGAGCTGGCAAATTCCCACATGGCAAAACCGTGGTTAGCTATGTAGCACGGCCCTTTGGAGACCCCTATGTGTAGGAGAAAGGTCTATAATTTAGACCCTTCTCCTGCATAAATAAACCTGAAAAAAATTTCTTTGTCACAGGTGAAATGAGAAAGAAATGTGCACATAAAGTGTAGGGTAAGGCCCTGGCCCAAGGGCATTCATTGCACAGGTGTAAAAGTTACAGATTTTTGTCAATTTTTTTTTCCTTTTACTTTTTGGTTTTCTTGCAATACCCAGTGGATACTTCATGTGATACAAGACGGGTATCCACGGGGTATAACAGGAGAAAAAGCCCAAGTAATAATAATCCCATTTTGAATTCCCAATCAAGAAATGCAACATCTCAGTCAAAGCATAATTTCCCTCTCTGGCGCTGGTGGCGGAATTACGTTACATAAAGCGCATCCCACGCGTTGAAAAAACTGGGCCACGTCTGGTCTAGTATACCTGTGCTAAAAGTAACCTAATACGCGGAGTAGAGAAAGTGGATATTGCTCTAGAGTATTTTCCATACCCACCTTCCAAGAAATGTGAAATTTGGCACTGAAAGAAAGCATGCCATCATCAATGTTGTAAATTCATCGCCATGAGAGAGGGGCCCCATTTCCCTTATTGTTCAACCCCCTTTCGTACCGTGGATGCAGGAGGGATTTTTGTGAATCTCCAAATGGGAGGGGATTTTTTTTTTCAATTTTGTCAAGTAGGTGGACCGTCGATGATCATTTGAAAGAGGTCAGCCAGCAAAGTAGAATTTTCTTAGGAACTCGCTATGTAAAACCACTCCAGGATCTTTTTACACTTGGCATCAAAAATAAAATTTGGTCACCATGTTGTTAAAGGTCATCCCCCAAAAACAATTTGCTCCAACCCAAGAAAAAATAGTTTCAATGTACAAACAAAAAAAACATCTTGCAATTAATTTCCCTGTCCAAAAACCAACAAAAGAAAAGAAAAAGTAAGTAAGTTCAACCTCCAAATCAAAGGAAAAGTCTTGCAAGTATAGAGTTATTCGTAAAGTTAGCCTATCTTTGGGCCCTAGTTTGAGCCTCCAAACCCTGTTTCATCCCCAATTTCAGTATATGCGTCAATTGAGCTAGACTGAGTACAGTTTCATGAAACTGGGTATCAATCCAGAAGATTTGCAGGACCGTCTTTAATGAAGAATAGGAGCAGCAGTCAAAGCGCAGGAAAGGGAACTCCAAAACTGAGGGTGAAACTCCTCTGAGCACCACGCTACGTGAGAAAACGAATTTGATCCCTTGTTTCCTTTCCGTGTTTACTGTTTTCATCCTGACTTCTCACTTCGTCCCCAGTTCAGTTTCGGCGAAACTGGGGCCCAGTAACCCCAGTTTATTCAGGGTCCTTTACACTATAACTGTCCCAAAAACCAAAAAGAAAAGAAAAGAGCAGAGCGTTGTTGAAACAGCATTTTGTTTGCGGCTAAAAGTTTCGCAATCTGGCGAATTTATTTTCTAAACTGGCGACAAATTACAGTGCTGGGTTTCCTGGTTTCTGTTAAGATTTTACATCGGGTTTCAGTAGGTAGCCAGGAAATGTAAGGGTCTGTAAATGTTTCTGGCTTCATATTTTGTTTATATACTTGGCCAGAGGTCAGAAAATTAAAGTTGAAAATTTTCCAAACCCACCTATATATTGGCAACATACAAAAACCTAGTCCACCTTTTGATAACGTGGACATATGACGAATTTGAGCCCTTTTTTCCCAAAGAAATCCTTTGTACAAGTCACAGTCCCATGTTTTTTGTCGTCAAGTGACGAAATTTCCCCCACCCAACCAAAAAAAAAAAAAAAACCTGGTTTGCAACTTGTGCTACAAGACAAATTTGATCAAATTATTTTTTAAATAAAAAAAGAGAGAAAAAACCTGGTCTAAAACCAAGAGAAAAGTGTTGGAAGTAATAAGTTGTAATATGGTGATTGAGGAGGAGGAGAACGAAGTACGTAAAGTAGGTATTGCCAAAAGGCGGCTGGATTTTGGCCTGCTAAACGACAAAGTGAACAGACAGCAGAAACTGAGGAGCCGGAGAAGCGTCCTAATGACGCCGCGTTCACACGGAAGTAGTTTTCCTACTTCTGTCCAGTCAGTCGCGCGTGCCTGCCCGGCCCCCCACCCCCGGCAGCACTCACGTATTGCTATCCAAAACCGGCTGCCCGCCCGGGCGCCGAGAACGCGGCGCGGCCGCGTCGGCTTGGTCCCACCAATAAGGTATGTAGTAGGAGGCGGTCACTTAGTCGCTGGGTTCCCGTCCGCGAATTCCGAGTTGTCGGGGGGTATTGGTCTGTCAGACAGCCCACGGCCGCTAACGTATGAACTTGCCGTGATCGACCGACCGATCTATCGATCGGTCTGTCTCTTCGCTTCAACTCAGCACTCACTCCACCGATTGTTGTGTGTTCCCACGACTTCCTTTCCTTCCTTTTTTCTCTTCTTCACTTCTCGTCTCGCACGCACTGGGATTCCTTCCTTCCTTCCTTCCTTCTTCCTACCTTCCAAACTCTGCCGATTTCTGCGAGTCAATTCTTTCACGCTTCTTTCTCTTCTCTTGTCCCCACCAAATCGCTTCGTCGCACAGTGCTCAAGAGAGCCTGTAATGCGGCCACTTCTTTCAACATAAAGCTTGTTGAATTGCTGAGATTCTTGAAGGAGAGGGAACGAATACTGGAGGAGTAATAACGAACAGGTCGTGGAGGAGGTGAGGTGTGTGTCACGGACTATGCGAGCGACAACGCTTTAGCAGCCGCCTGCTTTGAATGCTCCTCAGGTAATTTCTTCAGAGCACTGTGTTTTGTTCAACTCCACTTTTGTTGCACTTCTTTGCTCTCGCGGAGAAGGCTCTGTGTGTGTGTGTGTGTCTCTCTCTCTCACTTGGCTCGCAGCGTGTTTTCTTTCATTCACATGCGGATTTTGTTTGTCTTGGTTTTGGTGTGGCGGCCAGTGTCTGCGGAGCTTATGATTTTTATTTATTTTTCCATCGCTTCGGAATTGTAGAGTCCGTGGCAGAGGTCAGACTGTAGTAGTCTCGATGATGACGATGATGCAGTGTCGTCTATGGGAGTATTGAAACTCCCGATGCGGTGGAGTTGGTTGTGGATGAGAATTATTAGGATTATTGTTGAATCCTTTCCTTTTGCTGGAGTTTGAATCCTTGAATTGGTTTTGGCTTTTTGTGTAGCTTTGAAGCATGCATTATTTTTTTCTCTGCACTGACTGCACTTTGATAGTCTGTGGAGGGAGGATTTCTTTCATGTCTGCTTCTTCCCCCTGTTATCCTTACTTGCCTCTTCTTTGTGGTGTTTTGTTTCACATACATTTGCCTCTTCTTTCCAGTTGCATGGACTGAAACTCACATGACACTAGTAGGGCTTTTTGCACCATGAAAAACTTTCTGACACAAAATGCCATTTCTCCACATGTTTCATGAGGTTACTCATCTTCTTCAGCACTGTCTGTTTTCCAAATGAGGTCACTAAACTTCCAGGACCCCTGCAGCTGAGTTTTTAGGACTGCACGTTGCGATGAATCAGCATAGAGATTTTGGTTTAATGATGTTGCTATGTCAAGCATCTGGTCAATTGTGTGGTAGTGTAGCCTATCTGAGTGTTCCAAGGGTTTTAAGAACTACTGAACTTTGTCTATTTCTGTGCCTGTACCATAATGAAGTTTGTTCACCAAAAACCTCTTCAAAAAAAAAATTGTTTTGTTTCTCCTCAGTTTCTTTGTCTCCAAAGGTCCATTGTTCTCTTGGACTTTTCATGCTTTGACATCTAAACTGGAGGAGTCCTATGCCCACCAACAAAGTCTGATGGTTGCAATTGTCAATCCCTTCACACCCTGGAATTGCAAGCCATTAATGGTCTTTAGGTTTGTGAAACATTTTGTAACAGACATGATTGATTGTGTTTGATGTGCTTGTAGGAATTAGGATCTGTGCCAATCTGTGATGGAGGAAGACTTAGAGTCAGTTACTGTTGTTACTTGAAGCGTACTAGTATGCTTCAGGCAAGTGAAAGGATTTGGCTACAAGTGAAGTGGAAGAGATGAGCAAAGTTAAAACTCCTCATTCCTACATGTATATGGATGTGATGGGTGGTGGGTGGAGTTTCCATGAAACCTTTGCCAGCAAATGGAATGGTTGATGCATAGAAGGACATTGGAAATTTGAAGCTAATAAGAATAAGGATTTGGCAGTGTGAGGGACATGTCAGTCAATATTGGATTTCATCATCATTTGGCAGTCCTCAAACCTTGTCTGGTCTTTTCTTCATTCCTGCGAGCCATGTTCTGAATGATGAGGACTATATATCATGAATATCTCACCAGACAGCAAGAATGACACACAATTTAAACTGAAAAGATGAATGAGAGAAGAAAGAATGGCAGAGCCACCAAAGTGTATGACAGTGGACTTGGAGCTGAGGAAGAGGATTCAGCTGCAGATGATCACAATCATGTCCTGTGAAAGGAACTCAGCATTGCTCTTGGTTGAGTCTCTATGATGAGATTCAGTTTAGAGAACTCATGGTTGGTCACTTTTGTGCGCTGGAGAATGCCATAGCATTGTGAGAAGAAAAAGTGCATGCCATGGAACAGAGATGAAGGAACGACAACGATGGCAGGCTGAGGAGGACAATGTCCTGCGTGAGTATGTCAAACAATATGGACCACGGGATTGGCACCTTGTATCAGAGCGCATGGGTACAACACTGGACCGTGATGCCAAGTCATGTGTAGAGCGCTGGAAGAACTACCTCAAACCTGACATTAAGAAAGGTTCTCTCACAGAAGAGGAACAACAATTGGTCATTAGGTGCGCTCACAGTTATTTTCTAGGATCGTAGTTGGTTGATTGCTTCCACCAGTTGCAATTGATGCAATATGCAGTCTTAGAGAATTTCTACCTGCACAGCAAGGGTAAAGCTTTTTTAGGAAGCTTCCAGTTTCCAGCCATGCACACAAATTTCAAGCCTTAACTCTTTGATATTTCTAATCTGGATAGGGGAAACATTTTATGAAGAAAGTTGTTCCTGCACAAATGCTTGTAAAAAAAACTTAGTGAGAAATACACTCTTACAGACCTTTTTTTCTGAAAAAATGGGAATCTGCATTGTTGTTTCTCAGCTTGCAGGCCAAGTATGGAAACAAGTGGAAAAAGATTGCTGCAGAGGTTCCAGGTCGGACAGCAAAGCGGTTAGGGAAATGGTGGGAAGCCTATAAAGACAAACAGCAGAAGGAAAAAGAGAAGGATCGGCCTCGATTTGCTGCATCAGGGTCAACTGGGGAAACTAGTAATTACAGTGAGATGCTGGCCACCCTTGCTGACAAGTTTGGACAACAGCAACAGCAGCAAGGCTCCACAATGTTGCCCCACCCCACTTTCCCAACAGCTTCCCTTCTTGCACCACCTCCAATTGTACCCTTGGCATTGCTTGGGCCATCCATGGCTGGAGGGACTGCTAATCCCACCTCAGTTGGGATTCTCATTCCAAAGCTTCCCTCTTTCGAAATGCTTCCCTCTCATCCCTTGGTCACAGTTGCATTTCCTGTTCCAGTGATGACAACTGCCATTGGTTCATGGCTATCCACTGCAATCACTGTCCCTCAGTGTGCCTCCTTGTCTACAGCTACAGCTGAATCTGCTGTGGAGATCATTCCAGTGAGAGTTTCATCCTCAAGGGCATCAGAAGGACACCCTGCGACAATTGTGCCTGCAAGTAAGGGACCAAACACCCCAGAATTGAAGATTTCCTGTTATGTATCAAAATTCATAACAGGTGAAGTGCATTCTGTATGCCTGGCTGTGATTCTCCCTTTCACGTGTTTGTTTCAATCTATACATGTTTCAAACCACAAGGCATGGTTTGCCAACCAATGGGAAGTTGTTGTGAATGCCTGACAAAGTGTGCATAGCACCAGAGCTAATACTGGCAAATCACTGGACAAATACAGGATTCTCCAATCTCTCACTTGCTTCAAGTAACTTTTGAGTTTTGCAGGAGAATGATTCAATGTTAAGTGAGGTGCTTGCAGGAACAACACAGAGCCCAACAGTAACTGTTGTTTCAGAAGGAGCTAAGGCTACTAGCCAGCCTGCCGCTACTAGTGCAGGGACTTCAGCTCTACCCCCATGGATGTCAATCGTGCCATCAAGTGCTGCTCAGACCCCAGCAGTTGGGAGTGACTGCAAAAGTTTTGCCACAACATCAACACTGCCACTTACACTCCTAGGGCCTTCTTCTTCAGCATCAAGGGAGGTCCCCTCATCAACATCAGGCGACATAGTGACCTCTAGCATACCACCATCAGACCCCACATCTACTGTGCTGGCACAAAGGTACTTATCTGCCAAAAGGATAATTAGTTCTATGTTGTTGGAGGTGGAGGTTAACTCTTGTGTGGAGCAAGTAATTGGGCTTCCTGTGAAAGAAATGAATATGTTTTTGCTACACACAACCAGCCTTTGGATATCTGTTTTTTATCCCTTTTTTTCTGTTAGTATGAAAGCAATACACCACCATGTTGAACTATCTTAGAAAGTGGCCATGATTTACAGGGCATGGCTTCAGGCAACTATGAGCAGAATGGAGGCAGGTCCAAGTGCAAGAAACATACCCAGTCCTGGTGTGGGTGTAAGCACACAGGCCCTGTGGGCTGCTGCAAATCTACAGCAGACTCGCCAGATCGGGCCCAGTGCAGCACCCATGCCAGTTCCTGAGATGGCCCTGAGTGCAAGCCACTGGGTGCAACTGCTACAGTTCTGCAAGGAGCTTGAAGACCGCCATCAGTATTGGTTTGCACAGAAGAAGGAATCAAGCTGGCGTTTGAAGCGGCTGGAAGCTAAGCTTGAGGCCGAAAAGATGCAGCAAAGAAAGCAAAAGATGGAGGATGTGAATGCCTCCATTGCAACACTGCGAAAGGAGGAGTCCCAGTTCTTGGAGGGCCTTGAAGCTGACTACAAGGAGAAGGTATCCTTGATATCTCTTGCACTTTCAACATGAGATTTTGGGTTGAATGTAGTTTACTTTTTCCTACTTTGTTATATGAGTTTTGGCCCACCCTCAGATCCCCGTCAGATAGAATTCAATTTCGGGTGAAAATTCATCCAAACTTTCAGAGTCAACAGAGTAACATTCCCCTTTCTCTACAATTCAATTTTCAATTCTAGTTAGCTAATCCACCATCCATGAGCCCTTTTCAGGTGGCCTTCTTCAATCTTCAATTCAAGTGAGCTAATCTCCCCATTGCCACACCCTTGTTCAGTCATGGCCAAGCTTGACCTTAAATAACTGTACCACAGACATAGCCTTCTAAGCTTCACCTGGAGCAGAGTGTTAAACTAATGTGGACTGGTTCTGTTGGGGGGGGAGTACAAAGATCTTGAGCCTTCACAGAGAGGAGGAGAGAAAAGATGCAAAACTTGTGGAGATGTGGACAGCAAAGCACATGCAACTATCTCAATTTCTACAGCAGATGCTGCATGAAGCTCCTCCATCAGCACCTTCCCAAACCCATTCTGGACCAGGACCTTCAGAACAGCCATGATCAAGTTCAAAAGCTGATCAAGTATTAATAGTACTGAAGATGATGGTACTGTCTTGCTTCTCCTTCATCAATATCTTATCTCACCATGTCTTCTTGTATACAGATTGCACCTTCATGCAGCTGCTTTATGCACTAGAAGTGTAACCAAAGTCACTCCACAATGATTTAGACCTCAATTGACAGGAAGAATGCTGTTAAAACATCATCTAGGAAACCTTATTTTATGGTTTTTCCATCCTAGAATTGGATTCACCTTATTGCGTTCTGTTACTCTGTTACAAACAACCTGGTTAGTAGTGATCTGGTTACAACTCTAGTTTCTAATGCTTCTGCTCTGACATGCCCTGCACCCATGTCTGACAAACACTTTTATACCACTTCCCCCATTGTGCTTGGGGACTTTGTAATTCATCCATCAACACTAATTGGGTCAGGGTTCTACTCTGTAACTTGGGGTTCACGAACTTGTGTGTAAGCTTCTGGGATGTTATTACATGGAATCTTTTTGCTGAAGTAAACACAAAGTTCCAACTCAGAAGTCCAGTTTCATGCTTTCTGGTGGATGACCTTATATGAAAAGGAGACTGGAAATGTGCAGCAAATGATACAAAGAGCCCAAAGATTGCCAAACTTAACAGTTTTTAGCATATTATATTGTCATAACGGTTTCACCACTTGAACTGAAAGGAGATAAAGCATGCATGATACATGGAAATCTCAAAACTGACAATAATGTGAGCTGCAAGAGAATGTCAGTGTAGTGTAGGCCAACAATTAGGAAGAAAATTGTCAGAGCCATTGTAATTTGTTTGAACTGATTTATTTAACCAGAGTCTTTCTTACGGACAAGGTGACAACAATGAATTTAGCAATTTACATACCTCTTACTAGGTGCAAGTTGAACTCCTAGCAATGTTTGTAGGCATCCTCTATTGCATGCTAGGGCTTTTGAGTGTCCTGAGTATGTTGAGTGGTGGAGAGACTTGTTAAATCAATTTTAGCCTAGCACAGCCATGTGAGTGCGGTCATTATTACCTTGTGAGTGTTGATTACAAAGTATTCGAAGATAGATGCCATCATGCTGTGCCATTACTGGACACTGAATCTGTCAGCTGCCAACAACGAATGCAGATAAATGTACAATTATCTATCTGCTAAAAAGTTAGGGCAAACAAAAATCTTCACCCTGTTTTTCTGTCATATTTCTGCAAGCAGCAACAAAAAGACACTAACAAAATCAAAAACTCAAAAGCAACAACCTCATTCAAGTGCAAGCTTACAAGGAGAGTAAACTTCATTCCATTTTAGCTTACCTGTCAACAAGCAAGCATCTAAGCCAATAGCATAGAGCACATAGATGGTAGCGGTTGGGGCCTCCTGCAGTCTGAATACATACTTGACACACACCATATCTTTTATACAATCGTAAGAAAAAATGTTGAGATTTGGAGCTTTTTGTGAGCTCTCCAAGAAACTGTGACGTAGCAACAGGTGAGATTCCCCCAGGAAACACCATGGCATATTTCAAGCACTACTATTTCAAATGCTGCTCTTTCCAGCACCATGGCTATGGATGCTCCCTTCAGCAATACTGCACTGTCTGCAAATGCCCTTCATGACATTGTCAATTCCCTCCAAAATAATATACAAGTCAACAAAATCTGATGGGTCTCTAGTTTTGTCTGTTGGCAATGTAGTCTGCAAGGCCTAACAGAGGTGCTGCCTTCAGCTTGTCAAAAATGGTGAGCTGCTCCTTTGCCTTTGCTGTCAGATTCTGTGCAAACTCCATGGATCTCTCCAGCCCTAGCAGTTTGGGATATGTGGCTTTGTTGGCCACAAGATCCTTCCCTGCTGTCTTTCCCAGCTCTGGTGAAGATTTTGTTACATCAAGTATGTCATCCACAACCTGATGCACAAAACAGAGGTTGTTATGCTAGCCTAGGGTTCACACTTCACAAAAATCTTAGTTTCATTAGTTTGCATAAGTAACCTTGGGTGTGTTCAACATGTCAATTGCCAGGATGAGCGAGACAAGCCTAGCATTAGATACAGATGTATATAACATGAACAAGCCATAATCCATGCCAATAAGAGCTTAAGAATTTTCAAGTGTGCTTGAAACAGAGACGAGACATCTGAACATGTCTGTAACAGGCAACATGTGGTATCCAAGCTGGACAGACTACGAGAAGGTCCTGGCTCCACACTGTCAGTGCCATACAATGGGTGAGGAGATTTACTAACCTGGAACAAGAGACCAATATAACGAGCATATTGGCGCAGTCTGTCAATTTCATCCTCATTTGCACCTCCCAGAATGGCTCCACTCACCACAGATGACTCCAAAAGAACAGCAGTTTTGTGAATGTGAACATACTCCAAAGTGTCTAGGCCAACGTTGGAATCCCCTTCAGATGCAATGTCAACAATCTGGCCAGCCACAAGGCCCTCTGATCCAATGGCCTTTCCCAAATGAGCAATCACTCTCAAGACTCTATCCGCTGCCACTCCCTTTGTTGCTAAGGCAATGTGCTCAAAAGAAAAGGAAATCAATGCATCTCCAGCTAGAACCGCCGTGTCTTCCCCATACACCTGCAAAGAATATGGAACCTCCCAATTGAGATGACATTAAGGAGACATCTGGACCGGAAGCAAGCAATCAAGCAGCCTTGAGAACCTAGCAGCTTCCAGAACCTCACACATAAAACTCCACTCATGAATCCAAGTGTGTGATCCTTTCAGGAGGGAGTAAAAATGTTATGCTCTGCTGTCCATGAGAGCATCCCCAGCAGTGCTCAGTACGTGGCCATGCAAAAATATTTCTCACATCCATGTTTAGTAATTTACTTTTTTCCAACTCCACCCATAAAACTAAAACTGGGACTGCAAATAGGTGGGAGACTCCTAATAGCAACCCACCAGGACCAATCAAACTATCTAGCTGATGTTAGGCTTTGCAATGCCTTTTACCAGCCTCAGCATCCTGTGTGAAAATGCTGGGCCAAAACCATTTTGCAGAGCCAAACCAGCATGTTTTGAATTTTCTTTAGCCAATTTTCTTTTGTAGGGCCACACACTGAGCACAGATGGAGCTGCTCTGAGCTACTGCATCTGTTCCCTAGCAACAAATACTCGTTGCTTGCAGAATGAAATTTAACCACGAACACATGAGCTTTGACCTCATACAACTTACGACACAAACTCCAGTACTTACCTTGTGGTTGGTTGGCTTCCCTCTTCGAAGATTGTCATTGTCCATGCAAGGGAGGTCGTCGTGAATGAGAGACATAGTATGCATCATTTCCATAGCGCAAGCGGCTGGCATGGCCGTTTTCTCATCCCCTCCAACAAGCTCACAAGCCGCAATGCAAAGTGCAGGTCGTACTCTCTTCCCTCCGGCCAAAAGCGAGTAGCGCATCGCCTCCCGTATCTTCTCCGGGTGTTGCAGCGGGACAGCTTTGTCTAAAGCCAAGTTCACCGCCTTCGTCTTGGCTCTCATGTAAGCATTGAAGTCAAAATTGTGCGATTCCTCCGATACCTTCTCCTCCTCATCATAATGCTTTTCCATTTCTTCAACCGCCCCGGCAGCAATGATGGATGGAAACAACACTGATGCAGCAGCAGCGACTCTAGTTTTGGCCCTTCTCAAGCCACCAAACCCCTGGCTAGACACACCGCTGCTGAACTGGCTACTGTACTGGCTACTGTAGAGGAAAGATAAAGACGGCCCACTCTCACCACGCCTGATTGGAACAGCAAAACTGCCCGTAATTATCTTACTACTAGAATGCGATGATATACTCGTTCCAGCATCCAAGAAAGCTGTCAAACTCTGCGAGCTTCCAGCCATCACAACCATCCCCATCCCTACAGGATACCAAGTCCTCCTATTCCTCTGCGAAATTTTACCGGAGAACGACGCGTGCGCGCGCGCGCACCGCAAACCTCCTCTTTCTTTACAACTCCCGCACTCGAAAGGATTTAGAACACGAGATATGGATCTCACCATCAACAGAGGAAAAGCCTTTGGAAGAGACCTCGGAAAAGCTGTCGGAAAAGACCTCGGTAGCTCCGCCCTGTAAGAGGAGGAGCTTCTTGTCGTCGTCGTCGTCGCTAGTGCGATTACTGCAATGCCGAGGTGCTGCGCATTGGGCACACATAGCGGCAAACAGCGAACGAATCAGTTGTTCCAAAGAGAAAGGACTTCGTTGTTTTACGTGCGATGATCCCTTCAACCAAACACATTGATATAGGTACTTATTTGTTCCACTAAAAAGAACGGACGGGACCTACATAGTACTTGAAGAGCTTTTTCAATTTTTTTGCATACATTTTCAGTCACTTCAATTGCGATTTAGTTTCCTTTTGGTGACATTTTGCCACTTGGCGACCAAAAAGAAAATCAATACCACATATACGTCCATACAAACGATTTTTGTGAAAAAAAATCTGCCAAAGTCCCCACATTTCAAGGAAAAAGATTCTCAAATCGCCATATTTAGGGAATAGGTTCCCAATAGGCAGGACCTCGTTATTTTCCGTGCAATCCCACGAAATACACACATTGATCTACTTATTTGTTCTCCCAGAAATAACGGACAAGACCTACATAGTAGTTAAAAGAACTTTTCAATTTTTTCCATGCACTTTCAGTCACATCCTTTCCTTAGTTTTTCTCTTCTTCTTGTTTTTTGGGGTGATATTTTGCCATTTGGCAACCAACTCGTGTGACTCACACAAAAGATTGTTATGAAAAAAATCCACCAAAATCACCAGATTTTGAGAATTTTTTCATGAAATCCTGATTTAGAGAATAAGATCCAGCAGCTCAGGTTGCAAAAATTTAACAGGATTCTTACATTTTTCTATTTTCTCTCTGATCTGTAGCCAAATTTGGCTAATGCCTCTTGTCGATGATCACGAATGTGGCTACATCACAAAGTTGAAATAAAGAAACCTGATTTTCAGCCACCTCCCTTTTCCAAATGTCATTCCAAAATGAAAATGAACCCTGCATTCATGGAAGGTCCCAAATTGATTACAAATGAACCTTCCTTGTCTGTACAGTCTCTAAAATTTGAAAAGTTCTTTAGGTAAGGAACATTTTTTCAAGTCTTCCTCAGTTTTCACTACCAGCCTCTCGGCGGAGCCTTCAAACCTAGGAAGAGCCAACAATATGTTGCTTACCCTATTCATAGGATTGCCCACAATTTGGAGAATGTGCTGCCATCTTGAATGTGCTCACCACCTCATACCCCTTTACAATAATTTTTTGTTTTCTGCAACCAATAAAAAGTGGTGTTTTTGTTGTTTTTTTTGTTTTTGGTTTTGTTTTTTTTTCAAAATCACCTTGTGACATCTCCCCATTTTGGTCACATGGGTGTTTTTGTTGGCCCTGCCAGATATTGTCTTCACAATCATCATAGAGTATAGTAGCTTCAAGGGATTTTGCCCCCTAGAAACTAGGTAAGTTGATTCATCCGAATTTAGTTGTAAAAAGATTCGCATTCATCTTTTGACATTTTATTTTCTCTGCCACCTCCTCAAATGTGCACCCAGCCCCAAGTGACTTTGTCACCAATCCATAACTGACAAAACTAAATATGAAACTACTTTCTTCAAAAATGATTATGACACTCATCATGCACAAAAAAATTTATATAATTCTTTCAAAATGTGACAATGTGCTTGAAAACATTCAAATACACATGTCAAGACAAGTGTTTTTTTTTGGTTTGAAAATTTGTACAAATGTGAAAAATAAATATGAAAAGGGAATATTTGATTTTTTTTTTGAGAAAAAATCATTAGATTTGAAAATAATTTAAAATGATGTTACGACATTTCCCTATTGGTTTTGGTTTGGTAACAATTTTTCAAATGTTTAGATAAGTTCCTAGAACATGTCATCATTTAATGTGAGATCTCTTTTGAGTTCCTTATGACTAATGTGATGTTAAAAAATGAAAAATAAATAAATAAATCACGACAATTTTTTTTTTTACAACAACATGATGATGTAATTTAAAATAGATTTTTAAAAAATTTCCCCCTAGTTATGACCAAAGTAATGTTAAATCAATCCCATTGTATCAATTTTCTCTATCATGTTGTGTGATGTAAGGGTTAGTTTACTCCTCAAATTTTAATCATCTTAACCCCAAAACTAGAACATGGTTCAACCGAACTAAAATGACCCTACTATCCCTTGGTGCGAATTGAGTTTGTGCAAAGAATGAGCCCCCTCTAGGAGGTTATTTGGTTGGGTTTAGGTGGATTTACACCAAGAAGAGAGGCTTTCTGGGTTACTTTGGTGTGTCTTCCTGGGTGGTAACTACTTAAAGCTAATAATCTGCCCAATAGTGCACCTCATTTGTTTCCCTATTTTTTCTTGGTGTAACTAGAGGAGCACATTTGAGTTAGGAATCTGGTGAAAATATACCAAATCAGCAAGGCCTATCAATTGTGTATACAGAATCAGCACCCACGACGATGAAAGGCCAATTCAGCATGAGAATTAGTCGATTCAAAGGGAGAATAAGACCTAACCAGTTAACATATGTGCACAAACCTGGCAAGGGTTGCTGTGCAAGGAGAAGGCTCTAAGCCTACAGAGAAAAGAAAGAGACATGTAGTTTGTCAACTAACCATGGGATTTGATTGCATCAAGTTTGGAGTTTAGCTTTTGTCTTTGGTTCCTCATGGGGACGGAATCTTCATGCACCTAAAGCCCAAGCTTGGCACATGTCAAGCATATAATTCATCTACATGGATGAACATGCTTGTGAACATTTGATTTCATATTAATGAATTTAACCATTTGGACGAAAATTGTGATGTTTGAAAATTGTGAAGGAAATCCATTCACAATTAAATGTAATATATTTGAAAATATTTACATCCAGCTCCATATGATGTTTGTGATATTATGAACTTTTAGCAAAAGTTCATAAGGTTCAAGTTAGAATTGAGGAGAGGAAAGTGCCATACTTGTTCATGCATCCCATACCCAAGATTCTAGGGGAAAGGATGTATAAAAGTAGGATATCTTTCAGTATGGAGAAAGAAGAGCTAGGCGGAGAGGACAAAGGAGTCCTTGATGGTGGAAACGATCTCACAAATTAAGCATTGTATGTGAACATTTGGAATTAATGCAGTGAAGCTAGCAAATATTGATTTTGGAACCATGCAATGAAACTGGATAGGTAAGATTTTGTCATTCTTTAGAATCAATGAATATTTTGAAAACCTTAAAGACCAAGGCATTACTGATTTCTTATTTTGCTATATTCTATTTAAATTAAGGTGAAGAGGAGTGGGCATCATTTTGGGTTTAGGGTTTCGGATTTATCATTTTGAAAGTAGGTCCTTAGGTAGTTTACACTTTACACTTGAATGTTAGGGCCATGGCCCAATGAACATTGTGGCAATTTACTTTTTGGACAAGAAGCCATGGCAAAGCTCACAAAACATCATGGTACTTTACTTTTTGGATGAGACCTTGGCAAAGCCCACAAGTCTTTGAGGTGTAAATAACACAAGTCACACCTACCTACATTTGGGACTACTTTTGAAAAGTTTCAAAAAAAGTTTCAAAGTTTTTTATAATTTTTAAAATATTATTATGTCAAGGTTTATGTAAAAAACATTTTAAGTATATGTAATTTTCAAAAAGTTTTGAAATCTATTTATAAGTCCTTTTAGTGTTAAAAAACATGCATTATAGTGCTTAATGAGTGCTTTTGAAAAGTTTATTATTATTCGAATATTTTTCAAATTAATTCACATATTCCAATGATATATTTTGAACTTTACTATACAAAAAAATCTTATATTTTCAACACCAAATTAAATTACCACTTCTAAACGTGAAAAACTAAGCATTGGTTACACTTGTCGCGACTCATGTTAGTGTGATTACACCCTTTGCCCAATGAATGTCATGTTACTTCATTTTTTAGATGAGATCATGGCAAAATCACATGTCATGGCCCAAGAAACATCATGGTACTTTGCTTTTTGGATAAGATCATAGCAAAGCTCACAAGCCATGGCCCAAGGAACATCATGGTACTTTGCTTTTTGGATAAGATCATAGCAAAGCTCACAAGCCATGGTCAAGGGAATGCCATGCTACATCACTTTTTAGATGAGACCATGGCAAACCCCACAATTCATGGCATAAGGGCCTATGTTCCGATGTAAGCTTGAATGGTTATACTAAATTATATTTGGCTACACTAGACTAAACTAAGCTAAATTTGGCAAAAGTAGGATATTTAGGTTAAACTTGGCTAAACTTGGCTATACTTGAATATATTAGGCTAAATTGCTTATATTAAACTATACTTGGTTAAACTAGGTTTTATTAAACTAAATTTGGCAAAAGTAAATTATTTAGGTTTAACTTAGTTATATGTGGCTAAACTAAGCTATATATGATTATATTAGGTTTAATTTGGTTATATTAAATTATATTTGGTTAAACTAGGCTATACTAGGTTAAATTTGGCAAAAGTAGATTATTTAGGTTCAACTTGGCTACATTTGGCTAAACTAGGTTATAATTGGTTATATTAAATTATATTTGGATAAATTAAAAAATATTAAACTAAATTTGGCAAAAGTAGGTTATTTATGTTAAACTTGTTTAAACTTTGTTATATTTTATTACATTAGGCTAAATTAGTTTACACTAGGTTAAACTTGGCAAAAGTAGGTTATTTAGGCTATATTTGGTTAAACCAAATTATATTAAGCTATGATTGGCTATATTAGGTTAAATTTGTTAAAAATAGGATATTTAGGTTTAAATTGGCTAAACTAAGTTATACTTGGCTATACTTGGTTATATTAGGTTAAACTTGACAAAAGTAGGTTATTTAAATAAAACTTGGTTAAACCAGGCTAAACTAGGTTATACTTTGTTATATTATATTAAACTTGGATATATTAAACTATATTTTGCTGAATTAGGCTATATTATGTTAAACTTGGATATATCAAATTATATTTAGCTAAACTAGGCTATATTAAATTAAACTTGGCAAAAGTAAGGTATTTAGGTTAAATTTGGGTAAACTAAGTTATAATTGGTTATACTTGGCTATATTCATTAATATTTAAGTAAATTATATTATATTTTGTTAAATTAAACTATTTTAGACTAAACTTGGCAAAAGTAAGTTATTTAGGTTAAATTTGGCTTAAATAGGTTATTTAAGTTAAACTTGGTTATATTATGTTAAACTTGGCAAAACCCAATTGAATTTGGTTAAATTAAATTATAATTGGCTAAACTAGGTTATTTGAAGTAAAGTGGATTACACTTGGAAAATTTTGATAAAATTAAGATATTTAGGCAAAAATTGAAGAAATTAAATTATTTAGACCAAACTTGATAAAATTTGGATACTTAAACTAAAATACTCAAAACTTGGTTAAATTTGGTTAATTCAAGATATTTAAGTTAAACTATGTTAATTTAGTATATTTTGGTTAAATTTTATTGGATTGAATTACCTTAAAAATTTAAGGCAAGATTAAGTTATTTGCTAAGTTAAATTAAACAAATATACATAGATTAAATAAGGCTACTTAAACTAAACTTATAAACTAAATTTAATGGAAGTTAATTTGAAAAGATAAATTGAGGATGTTAAACTTAGAGGGTTAAATTCAATCAAATAAAATCTAAAGGTTAATTAAAGTAGGTTAAACCAAAACCAAACCTAGGTTAAATGTAGGCCAATTTGTACTAAATTTAATTACATTTTCATATTTATTTAAATTTTTTACAGTTTGCGAAACAACATCACTATATTCAACATGACTATTAATTGTGTAGTCATAATTTATAGTCATAAAATTACCTATAATCATATTTATAATCATGTAATCTTAATATTGGTTGTAGTCAAAATAATGACAATGACTAAAGTCCAAATATAACTACATGATTATACTTGGACAATAGTCACAAGCTATCCTAATCATGAAAACCATGTTTTGGCATAATGAATTTATGACTACAAAGATGGCATGCACAACGACTCTCTCTACTTGAAATCAGACATGCCTCACCAGAACTTAAATTTGATTTACGATGGATTTGATTGAACTTGAGATTCAACCTTGGTTAGATTTCTTGTCCTAAGTAAACATTAACCAATCTCCCTAAATAAAACCTAAAATAATGCACTTGCATTTTTTGTGGATCTCAACAATAACACCTCAAGTGCTCTTGCACAAAACATTTCAATGTCCTTGATGCATAAGAATATCAACACTTAGCTATTCCTTCCAACTTAGACCATAAAACCACCAAAGGAATAATATCTAAGTGTGCAGTTGGATTTGATTGGATTGCACCTCTAGGTGAGTCTGGCACAATTTTAAACACTATGACAACATATTCAAATACAATCATAGCATGCACACTAACACTCACACATCTAAGGGCCATTTTAGACAAGGGTCCAAGCCCCAAAAACCCAAGGACCAATTTGAAGCAAATTGAACCTTGAATTAGACCTTTTCTCACATTTAAAATTTCATTTTTTCCTAAGGTATAATGAGTGCATCTAAAGGCATGGGATCCAATTCAAGGGTTTAATATCAAAAATGTGTGATTGACATGTGAGAGGATTAGGTTAACTTTTGGTCTTTTCTCTCTTCTTTTTTTCATGGTTTTTTCTATAATCTGTTTTTTTTTTTCCTTTTTACTCTTACTACACAATGAATGAGCGTAGGCACAAAATATTGGTGGCTCTTGTTTTTACTATGCATCAAGTGATTGCACAAGTGGTTGCATTGTAACGAGTAGCTATTGGATAACATTGGAATATGATGAATGCAATGTTGTTTTTCATGGAGTTTGTTGACATGGCATCAAGAGTTTGCAACATGTGAAGGTTTGAAAGGGCGATGGGAGACATGAAGAATCAACTTTTGGGGAGCTTTTATGAAAAGATGTTTTAGCAATGAATAAGGTTAAGCTATGACACGTTTCGTTCTTTGATTAGGGTTGTGGGTCCAAGTCTTGAGTGAAAAAATACACACATGAGAGAAAGTATCCCTATTGAAACTAGAATAACAATGGCTCTTGCACAACTAAATAGTAAAAATTCTTTGCAAATGTGTAGGGAGGTCTATGGTGTTATAGAAAGTACAACATTAATTATAGCAAAAAAATTATATTTAACAATTATAAAGCATTTGAAACCATTGGTGATCCCAAAATTGACTAGAAACAAGATGAAAGAAATCACTATTGATTTTGAAAGCTTGCATGGAATTCTATACATTCTAAATGCCATAAATGATAATCACATTCCAATTATGCATTATAATTCAAATTGCTTTGACATGGACTAGGCTTTGGAAGCTCAAAAAGATGAACAAATTGAAACAAATACAACATTTGAGAACTTGAAAGGAGCTAATTTTTTTGGGTGACTGAAAAAACAATCAAACAAATGAAAAGGTTACAACATCCAAGGATGGTAGATGGGAGATGATAGAAATGACATGGAACATCAAGGTGAAGATGAAGATCATGTGTTGACAACCATGGAAAACAATCCCAACAAGAAAGCAAAAGAAGAAAAATTCAAGAGGATGTTGATCGAAAGCTATCACAATTCATGAGGTTTTAGCAAAAAACTTCTTTGAATCCAATTTGAAAAAAAAGGCAACATGCCTTCCTAAATACATCTAATTATGGTTACGAATGACTCATAGGTTCACAACTTATATAACACACAATTTATCTATGAGACATCTAATTTGGGCATCCATGTTTCTCAATAAAACATTGGTTTCAGCAAATTGTTGTAACATGGTTGTATTATTTTCAACCATGGTTGAAAAATGTTCATACACATTAAACTTTTGTTTTTTTTTTTTTTAAAACCTCATCTAGGGTGAAATGTTTTTCCATTAGTTCATTTCATTCATCCCTTGAAACATTATCAAAATATGTTTGGGATTTTTGACTACCTACAACTTCTTCAATTTCAATAGTAGAAATGTTCACATGCTTCATCACATTTTTACTTTGATGCCATCAATAATCCAATGCATCATAAAAGGGACATTCATGACGATCATTACTTGAAATTCCATTGGCAATCTTGTCATCCTTGTATTGTTTGTGAATTACATTAAACTTCCACTTGTAAGCAATTGAAAACCTTGAGAATCCAAGGATGGAAACCAACATTTAGGTGTGGAGCTTCAACCATGTATCCACCCCATAAAAAAAACCCAATTGAAGTAAGAAACCATGAAATACAAGCTAAAAACAATCCTAAAATTTAAAAATAAAAAATGCAATACATGGATAAAGCAAATTGAAACATTTCAAATTGTTTGAAATAAAGATGGTTTGGTGATTAGCTCATCTCCCTTCCATAACTCAGTTGGCTAAAGGTGGTAAAGCAAAGACCAGTTGGGAGAATGCAAAGCAGATGGCAAAACCTTTCTTCTTGAGCTTCCAGATAATTTTATTACTAGTTTTTATGGATATAATTAGGGTTTAGGTTTTCTCTTGTAATAGGAAAGGAAGTGGAGGTGGAAATAGAGATGGTAGAAGGCAATAACGAGACATGTCCAATGTAATTCAAAATCAAAGTTATAACTCCAAACTGGCCACATTCTTTAGTAACGACAAATGAAAACATGACAACCCAAGAATCTAGAAAGGCAAAAGCATAGAAAGTTGTTGGAAAACTTTTCAACAACTCCAGAGCGCAGTCGAAGAGCGAAGGAATGTTCACCATAGCCCTTTTGAAAAAGGATCAAAATATTTTCAAACAATTTTGATAAGTAGCAACAAAGGTGACAATTTTGGGTCAAATCCAAGGTCCCAACCCTAGTCTTAAAGCTTTAAGAGCTTGGGCCTTCTCAACATTACATGATTTTCTTAAATCCTTTGCTCAAGTAGGAAAAGGTTTTTTTGAAACAAGATTTTCCTTTGAATTAGGTTGTAAACACACTTTTGAAAAAAAATCAATTATGAAGGAACAAATGTAGTTTTTTCAACGTGACATCCTAGTTTTTCTTCAAACAAAGAGGAATCAGTAGCTCTACTCCAATATCCATTGTGGGTACAATTCCTAGGTTTAAGCTAGTACCTTAGAAATGACTATGATCAAAGAGCTATTAGATGGTGGGTAAACTATTTTAGATGAGGAGAACATAAAGCAATACGTTTAATCTTTTTACCATCACCTATACATAAAAGATCCTCTAATGGAGAACAATATTCAAGCGAGACTATAATGTCTCAATAGTGTACCAACAATAATAATAGAGGATCAAAATATGTTCTTACTAAAAAAGTTCTCAAACATTGAAGTGCATAGGGCAATAATAGATCTTCCCAAACATAAGGCTCTAGGGGTAGATGGCATCCCTATGGAATTCTTCCATGAAATGTGGCAGGAGATAGGAAAGGACATCAAAAACCTTTTGCACGAAACATTTCAAGAAGGAAAGGTGCACAAAGAGCTTAAGGTTGGTCTACAATCACTCATCCCAAAGTTAGGGGATCATAGTTTCATCACTAATTATAGACCAATCTCAGTGTTGGAACCTTGTTGGGATCAACATACAAGATTGCTTCAAAAACATTAGCTAATAGATTACAATCATCTTTACCCTTATGGATAACACTAACCCAAAAGGGTTTTGTTTAGGGTAAATTTATTTTGGACAATGTGTTTTTAGCTCTCGAGGCAATGGAGTGGGCGAATGAAAGTGACCAAGACCTAGTCATGCTTCTTCTTGATTTTGAGAAAACATACGATAGAATTAATTGAACATTTTTGCAAGAATCAATGAGAATGTTAAGTTTCTCAAACCAATGGATTCAATGGACAATAACATTGTATGAAAAACCAAAGACTTCAGTGGTGGTGAATGGAATGAAATGAAAATCCTTTCAAATGGAGATAGTAGTTTGTCAAGGATGTCCCATAACACCTTATCTATATCTCTTTGTGGTAGATGTACTAGGTTATATGATTTCTAATCCAAGATATGGAATTGAAGGGTTAACTCTTCCTGATGGTACTCAAATTCAAAATCAAATGTTCACAGATGACACAATGATGTTTCTAAAAGGGAACCCAAACAACTTGTAGAAGACATTCCAAGTTCTTCAAACATTGTGTGAAGTTTCAAGAAGGAAGGTTAATTGGCACAAGTCATGTGCCATATGGGCTTCCAAGAAGAATGGTCTTGGGGGAAGACAAAGGGTTGTTTTGGTTAACACCAGATACTAAATACCTTGGGTTCCCAATCAACTTCAGAATGTCATAAAAGGAGAAGGATAATAAGGTGTTGTAATTAGTGAGAGAGAAGTTAGCATCTTGGAGTTCTAAATGCATGTTAGTTGTTAGAAGGATACTAGTTACAAATTAGGTCATCCTTGCATCTATGTGGTACACAGTTTCTTGTGCGAACATATTTCTGTCATTTTTAAAGAAAGTCAAAAGCCTTGTTCACAACTTTGTTTGGTCAAGCAAAGCAAATAGTAAAGCCAAAACCAAAGCCAAGGTAACATGGGATATAACCATACTACCATTGATTAAAGTTGGGATTAAAATATTAGATATAGAAGCTCAAACATTTGCACTTCTTACAAAAATGTTGATTCAAGGTTTTAATCTAAGACCAGAACCATGGAAGATCTTCATTCACCATAAGGTGGATCAATTGAGATAGAACTATAAAGGATAGTGGCATCCCACAACATGGCGGTTAATGACAACTAAGAAAGTCATAAACCAAGGATCTCTTTGTGGCAAGGGATTTGGATAGCATGGTGTAAGGTATGAATGGGGATCTCCTAGTAGGAACCAACAACTAGGGAAAAAATGCTTCGTCAACCATTGTTTGGTAACATGAAGGTTAGTAGCCAAGAGGGTTTGCCTTGGGGTCTTGAACCTAAATCAAGATTTTGTCTTTGGGCTTCAAAAGGGATTCAATGCTTAGAAGACTTATGGAATGAGGTTGGGAACAATTGGGAGTCCTTGAGGAACTTTAAAAGGATTACTTGATCAAAGAACACGACTAAAAAGAGAGAAGCTCTCATTCATAGTGTACCTTGGGATTTTAAATGTCCAAATCCTCCTCCTAAGCCATCTCCAAGTGAATGGAGGGTATTAGATATTCCTCAAGATCATTTAACTATTCAAGAATTTTACCATGTTCAAGGGGAAAGAAATGGTAGAATGTTGGCTATAGTTTATAGAAGGGTGGATAACTTATAATTGCTTGGGAATGTTCCCCAATGCCATGTAGAAATTCCTAATAGGAAACCAAGGAAGCTCGTACCTTGCTTAAAAATAAGGGTTAAGGAGTGTGTGTGGAATTTAACCCTCAACATCAACCAACAAACGATCAAACTATCTGGACCTTCAAATTTGGGGTCATTCAAGAACTTCAATGGGATCCATCTAAATGGTTGTGGCAAAGGCCCTTGAGTATGCCTCCAAACAAATTCTTCAATTACACAACAAAAAGAGAGTATTGAATAAAGGTTACAGAATCGTTGACACCCATGACGATGGATGCAACCCTTTAAGAAAAGGGATACACATAAAAGGAAAGAGGCAAAATATATCAAAAAGTGTGGCACCCCTGGCTACCTAGGAAGGTGTCATCTATGTTATGGCTTACAATGGAAGAAGGATTCCCAAATGGGGCATGGTGCACAAGAATAGGTCATCAAGGGATTTGTAACATTTGTGATGATGGTGTCTTAGAGACCTTAGAGCATGGGCTTATGAGGTGTGTAGTAGTTGAAGAGGCATGGAGTAAGTTTAGGGAGCTTAGGGTTAGATATGCTATTTTGGCAAGGCATAGTTCATGGGAGGACATTTTGTTGGGTGAACTTCAACCACCTTGTAATGAAATTACAAATGAAGAGGAAATAGAGTGGGACATTGGTAAGTCCTACATCATCACATTGTCAATTCCTTGGGATATTTTTAAGTCCTTTTTATTATGGTTCATTTAGTGTCAAAAATGTGAACAAGACCTAAGAGAAGGACATTTTCAACTAGGTTACACTATGTTTCAAGCATGGCAAACCAAAATTCAAGTGGAAATGGTAGCTTGGAAAAAAGTTCACAGGTTCAAAAGATCTATAGGTAAGCAAGAATTTTTAGTTGTTAAATTTAAAAAAGTTTGGACTCATGGAGGCCTATTGTGCAAAGATATACGCACATTCCAATGGCAAATAGTTCCCAATTGATTTTTTCTTCCCAAGCATATGGTAGACTATAGAATGGGGTTTCTCATCCACCTAGAGGTTCAAATGTATAGTAACCAAGACATTGGCCCCAATTTTGATAGCCACAGGGTTGAGGAAATAGGTCGTAGAAGCCCAAAACCCAAAGGTTACCAACCATCTTTGGGGGAACCAGAGAATGAAGAAACTTTGATACACCAAATTTTGCGAGTAGTTTTTGAGGACCTTCACCAAGAATTAGCTCAAAAAAGTGAAGAAGACTAACACATTATCAAACATTAGTTATGATGATCAACCAGGAGATTCTCAGGCTTCCCTTAATCTTCAAGAGGAGCTTCAATCTCCAAGATCACCACTTGAGATGTGAGAGTTTTGGGTCAATCAACATGCACAATCAACTCATAGGATCAGATATCTTCCATAGGGAAATTTGCATCAAACAAGGGGAGGTAAAGGGGAAGACACATCCCAATTGCATCCATAATCTCATAATAGGATACACGATTCGGATTTGAAAGCAACACCTAAAGAACTTCGCTAACTGCACAACAAATGGAAAATTTCATCACCCCTAAGACAATAGATGCGATTTGATGAAGATTTTCCTCCTAAACCTTCTCTTTGAAGAAGGCAAGATCATTCAATTAAGCTCAATGCTCAAACTACCTCACATGGGCAACAAATTAAAGGGCATGATACTTCTTTTGAAACCCTATTTAGAGGACCACTCTTCATGCCTATTAATGATAATCCTCAGGATAATCAAGATGCTACTCATAATCTCCCTCTCCGAGTATACACTCGTAGAATTAAATAGTAGATTGTTTGATGAAAAAATTTCTTTCCTTGGTTCCTTTGTGATTTGTTGGTTTTTTTGGTGGCCTTTTCCTCGGCTTGTTTCCTTTCTTGTCTGCCTTTGCCTTTTTTGATTAGGTGAATTAGCTTTTGCCACCTTCTTCTTTCTCCTTTGTGGCAATTTATTTTTGGTTTTGCCTAGGCTTCATTTGGTTTGTATTTTATTTTTCTTAACCCAAAAAAGGATTTCAACTCATCTCCCTTCCTTTAAGGAGATGAAAGTTCAATCCTCATGGTGGCCAAATTGAACAAGGGCAAATGGTGGGAAAGGGGGGGCAAGGGTAAGAGGCAAAGGAAAAAGGCAAAAGAAAAGGCCTTTATAAGGCCCAATTGGCCCAATCAAAATCTAACTTATTGCAAATTTTTCTTTTATTTGCTACAAATTTCAAACATAAAGTCAAATTATGTTGACATGTGTAGCTAGGGTTTCAAAATTAAAAATTCAAGGATGAAGACAAATTTACCTTTTTTTTTTTTTTTGAACAAATTAAA
>Ga0116227_10003105_pt1 | contig 37231 bp, 27 predicted proteins | sample S1TSphgellanicum_FD_89693 | JGI IMG/M metagenome (GOLD analysis project Ga0116227, IMG submission 89693) | Host-associated microbial communities from peat moss isolated from Minnesota, USA - S1T2_Fb - Sphagnum magellanicum MG | ecosystem: Host-associated > Plants > Peat moss > Unclassified...
AAAAAAAATTTAAAAATTTTTTGTAAGGAGGTGGTATATATAAGAAAAAAAACCGTCGGGTGGTTTTTTTTTTTTTTTTTTTGGCAAAAATATGGGGCATTATTTTCTTCCTAGTGGAACCGTTTATTGCCAATTGAAAAACATATATGGTTTTGCTTGGTGAGCAAGTCATAAAAAACATATCTATTAAATTCTAAAACATCCAAACTATGGCACCCATGTTTACCCCTTTCTTCTTGCCCAAGAGTACTTCCACCCCTCCAAGCTACATACATAGGTTACACGAAAGTTCTCAAACTACAACATCAAAAGTTCCAACACAATTTGTAGTTCTAGATTGATGAAATGCAAGGTTAGGTAGGCTAGTAAAAGTGGTTAGGTACTAGATTTTTTTTCCATGCATTCATTTACAACATCAACCTAAGATTGTCATTACCTTAGTCATCACAATATTAGCCACAAAAGAAATAACACACATGAAAACCAATGTATTTTTTCTAACAAAATTTGTTGTTCTTTCAACAAAAAAATTGAATTTTTTTAATCCTATTATAAATTCAACTAATTTTGTCAAATTTTATGGAAACTTTTGCCAAATTTTAGAAATCGCAAATTTGAAAAAAAAAACACCCTAATGACAAGTGTGAAAAACCTTTGGTAAAATATCTAATGACTCTATGTTATAAATTTGAATAAACTCACCACAAAAATCTTGAAATTTCTTGTGGGCATTTTTTCTATTGAAATGCCCATGTTTATTATCATCAATTGTTCTTATACAACCCTTTAAAAATCTTTAATATGTGCAGGTCAATCTTGGCCACTAATGGATGTGCAAAATGATGACAAGACATCTAAACATATTTGACCCACAAATTAATCATTTTGACCATGAAATTAACTATTATTTTTAAAGATGTTTTGGTATTTGTTTAAAATGTTAGAAATTCAAACATTCATCTTTCAAAGTTAAATAAGAAACTTTTTATATGATGAAATCCAATATTTTCTAATGAAGAGACAAAACCAATTATGCATATATTAGGAAATATGTATTACCATGCCCCATTATCAACATTGAAAAGGATGACAAGGTTGATATAATATTATCATGAGCCAATAAAAAATTAGATTTGGGATCAAGTTTGGTACACAAAAGCTTGGACATTAATACTTTTAATTGCATATAAACAAATTATCTTTTAAACCTTTTTATGCAATTGATTTTGAACTTTTTTTTCTTAAATGATGTGTTCTAAGTTGTGAGTTATTTTCAATTTATGAGTTGGGATTAATGAGTTTCCTTCTTTTAAAAAAATGGGAAAAATTATAGTGTTGTGCAAATTTTCTTTTGAATTATTTTTGGAAAAACATAAAATTTTCAATGTTTTGTTTTAGTAAAAATTCACTTGCCATAATTGCAAGAAAGAGGTGTGTGTGTGAAATCTTTGCATACTTCAAATTGTAACTATTTCACATCCAATAAGGTCTAGGTCATGAAAAGTTTGGGGCTTTAAAAGACATTTAATCAAAATGCTTAGGTATGGACCATTTTAAAATGATTATATATATAAGAAACATCCACAACTAATAAGGTAATGGCATAACTATTTACAACTTTGATTATAATGCAAATTATTGGCTTTACTCTAAAAATGGTCTAGTTACCAAATTAAACAAATCTTACTTGACCCAAAATAGGTAACCATATAAGTAATATACCAATTAGCATTGCAATCACCCAATATGAATTAACTTATTGAAGCTTCTATAAAGAGTTCCATATGGTGTTTTGGAAATACCAAATTGTTCCTAGGAATTGAAAAGAATCATTTTTGAATTTAGCTATGGTTTCAAAATATTCAAATACACATTCTTGTGATGCTCTTAGTATGCCATGGATAAGGTGGTTTATGGAAATTTGCACAGCTAGTATGAACAATATGGCATGTCAATGCTTATATTCGCCAAATTCAAACCAAAACATTGGCTATGAGTGTTATAAGTTTTAAAATTTTGCCAACATTTTGAGGAAAAAAAAAATTTTCAAATTCAACACATTTTAATTGAATTTTTAACTCTTATTGCATGGATATAAGGGTTATAGTATTGACTTACTACTATTGTAGCAAAGGGGTGGCTTCAACACATGCTCATTGGATAATTAATTCATTTTGAAGATTCAATTTCAAAAATAGAATATTCTTTCAACTATTTTCAAGAAAAGTTACTTTCTTTCACATAAATTTTTTCTTTGAGAATTTTTTTTTTTGGGGAACTTTTCATCTAAAAATATATCATTTGTGCTAAAAGGTAATATATAGGTGTTAGAGTGAAAAAAAAATTGTTATGACCAATGAAATTGCTAGATTTGATCATCTAATTTTTTGTCCCTAATTATCTTACTGTTAATTTGTAAAAATTAGTTTGGTGTGGTTATCTTGATTAATCTTATTTTTGTATACCATTGTGGTCTCAATAAAAACATAAGTGCTTGCAAGGATTTTGAATATCTACCTATTAAAATAGGGTTTTTTTGGGTATTGCTATAAAGACTTTGACAAAGTGGTGCACATGTTTGTCATTTTGCAATTTTCAAACAAATGGAACAAAAGTTATTAAATAAGAATGATTTTGATATTTGGAAAAAAAATTAAGATTAATTTAACAAAGTTTCATAAGGACTCTAAAATTAAACCCATTTCGATTGAAGTAATAATACAATGAGGCACATTACATGAGGTCTAATATATTGGTCGGCCAATGGCATAAGGGCCCACTGGTGAACATGAATATTTTATATCTACATAGTACATGCTAATTGGTTTAATATATGTACCCAAGTAAGTTTTTAAAGTATAAACTCATATATTTTTAATCACAACAATAACAACAAATTTCAATTATGTTATGAGCATTGGTAAAGGAAGATAGACCAACAATTATAATGGCAAAACATAGGATAATAATTCTTAAACATCATTCACCCATAATGTTTAGACAATAGTGTTAAAATAAGTTATCATGAAAAAAATCATTAGGTTTTTGAAAACTAACATATCTAAATCACCAATCACACTTGGTGTTAAATGTAAGTTAAATCAATGTTAAAACACATAAGGTTAATCATTAGTTCACACCAATATAATTACACGACATTGAAATTTAGGTGTCATTTAATGTGACATCAAGTGTTATATTGGTATTAAAGTGATGGTAAGCTACCATCAAATCTTCAAAAAAAAAAAAATTTGGATTTAAAAGTTCATGTTTCATAACATCCTTGAAAGGGTCATTTAATTCATTGTTTCGTCCCCGCCCAATGTTTCCTATGAGAATTTCTTGGTTACACATTCCTAATAATAATGGATTAAAAATTTAATTGTTTAAGCTTAAGCTTCTTGAAATTTGATTGAACCTAAATTGTGAAATAAAGGTTGAAACTATGATGTTCATGGGGTGATGTAAGTAGTGGACCTTAAATAAATAATCCTTGCTTTTTAAACCAAGTTGGCTTGAGTAGTATCATTTTATCTTGATTGAACTAATGAAAATCTCTTGATTAATACATGATTTCATGTGTGAATCATGATTGTTAGAAGAATGAACTTTTAATTTGTTAAGTAGGAAACCCTAACACTATGTTATTGTGTGAATGCACCTTCAATGTTAGCTAACACTAATTTAAGGTGGTAAATATACAAATGTTGTGTGACATTTTGTTAATGGCTAGTTAGATGTTAGGACTCACATTGTTAAAAGTCCTCACACTAAATATGAAAGCACCTTAAATGTTAGGAAGCATGAAAGTTGATGAGAACAAAAACATGTACCACATTCACATCTAAAGGCAATGTTAGTTGTTGTGACTTACATCATTGCTTTAACACTTCATCCAACAATATCCCATTCATACAAAATAATAATAAAAGGTGATAAGTGGGAAGCACGGTGGGACCAAATTATATGTTATGTAACATTGAGTTAATTGATTTTTTGTGCCTTCTTTGCATAACATTGCATGAAAAGCTTAAAATATAAGTTTAATGCCAAAATGAATGTTAACTACCACACACACATGCATAGTTAGTACCACATGTCAACTAGGATTCCCCCGTCATTGCCAATGCTATTTGACATTACATATGTGAATGCAAGCCAAAACCAAGAAAATCAAACATTGTCTCACCATTGATTTAACACTAAGTGTGAAATGCGCTTTAGCATGGAAGGAGAACAACAAACAAAGGAAAAAAAGAAAAAAAAACTAAAGTTGAAGATTTGACATGACTAGATATGTAGAGTGAAAAGACCTATATGAATTTTTAAAAAATATTTCAAGGTAATGTTATATAGTGGAATTTTTCATTTGCAAAATGTGGGTGTCTTGAAACACATGCCATCCATTTTATTTTATTTTTCTCACCAAGTATCACAAGAAACAAATGAAGAAAAAAAAATGTAATCTTACACTTGTAGGTGTTTCCACCAAGTATGGTCCAAGGAACAATGCATTCCCAAAATAAGCACCATTCCCTTTACTCTCCCTCAAGCATCAAACATGTGATTATTTCAAGAACACTGTGCTCCTCAAATGTTATTCCTACACAAAATCATTCAAAAAGAAAAACAATGGTGACAATTTTCAAATATGCCCTCATAATTTATGCATTACTAAACATTATAAGCCCTAAATCTCACACATACATACTAGGAGATAAGTAAAAGAAGTTGTAACTTGTAACCGATAAATCAAGAGGAGTCATTGTGAAGATGAAGCTCTGAGTATGAATATGCAAAAGTCTAAAGGAGGCCCCAATTAAAATAATGCACATTAGTCCATATGATACATGTTTACTCATACTTCTCAAGGACTCTCTCTCCCCCATTATATTACATATTTTTCTATCCTAAGACATTTTTGTATATATATATGGAAAAAGTATATGGGTACTTCCCTAATACCTTTTTCACATTTGTGGTCAGTAGTTGGGTGAACCTCATAACTCACATTCTTCTTTGCCCCATGACCCATAAGCCTGACACTCTGGTACAATCAATTATGTCTGATAGTCAGCTTGAGTGCAATGGTTACCCTGAATAGCCTCAGCACTCACACAACTCTCCTCCATGCTCGGTTACTTAGTCCATATCCACAATAATTTTGTCATATAAGCAAATTGTGGCTGGAATAGAGAATTCCAGTGTTAGGGTTTTGATTTTTAGGGTTTATGGATTCTGATCAGATCTTGAAATCGACGGCTTGTAAAAAAAACCCTAAGAAAACCCTAAAGTATCACAATCTGGGCTACAGATCTTTTCTCCGCCGCCCCGTCTGTCTTACTCTTGCGCTCGCACCTGCTTCCGTCTCTTTGCAGTAGCTGTTAACCGGGCAAGCACATCTACGCATCTGTGCGAGTGCGGACGAGTTCCAAATCATCATGGTAAGTTCTCGTGATGCACTTCTTTCTCGAGGGACATAGAGTTTCGGACTAGTGATGGCTGTTTTTTCGCCCCCTTATGTCATCGATTCATTCGATGTTTCTTGTGCACCTTTCGAGTTTCTGTGGGCCTTCGCATGATTAGTTCTTGTATGTGATTTTCTGTCTTCTTTTTCCTTAGCTTCCGGGGCATAGTTTGGATTTTAGCTTAACTAAATCTGGAAATTTCAGGTTGCGAAGGTTGGACTGGCGATTTTATTATTATTGTTGTTGTTGTTTTCCCTTCTACTCCCCTTTTCTTTGATTCAAGACAAGAATAACTGCGGAAACGTTGAGCGTCAATTTCTTTCATGTTCCCTTTGGACTTGTTTCTAAAAGGATTCAAGAGAGATTTCAGGCAGTGGAGTGAGCATTGTGGTTTTAGGGTTTCTTGAATTTGGGTTCATGGTCACTTCTTCTTCGAGGTCTCTTGTTCTTCTTCTTTGTAGAGAAGAAAGAGTCGGTTTTGGGAACATTTTTTGGCACGTTCTGACTACTGTGTTGTTGGTGTTCTGGACTCCTTGTTTTCATTTTTTGTTAGTAGACAATTTTTTGAGACTAGTAAGTGTTTGTGCTTGTGTGTGTTCAGGTGCTTTCCAACGATATTGACTTGTTGCACCCCCCTCCGGAATTGGAGAAGCGGAAGCACAAGCTCAAGCGACTTGTGCAGTCTCCAAACTCATTTTTCATGGATGTCAAATGCCAAGGATGTTTCACCATGTAAGTCTCCTACTTGGTATGGATTTGGAAAATGGAACCACATCGTCACAGCTCTTCTTGCTAAGTCAATTGTATCTATAAGTCCTCAAACGATGTGGGTGGAAATGCAGATTCATTGGGTTGTAGTAGGGCCTTCACCACTGTTTGTAGCCTTAAGTTGACTTTTTAGGGTTTTCTCTGAGAACTGCTCTGCTTAGTTGTGTATTCGTTTTTACACTTAGAAGAGAGCAGCAGTGTTCAGATTTTGTTCTCACGAAATGGTGTGGTGCATTCTGTCATGACTGCAGAACAACAGTGTTCAGTCACTCGCAAACTGTGGTATTATGTGGGAGCTGCAGTACAGTACTATGTCAACCCACAGGAGGCAAGGCCCGGTTGACTGAAGGTTGTTCATTCAGGAAGAAGGGCGAGTAAACAAGTAAACCTGCAACTCTCTACAAGTTTTGGCAACCAACCTCCATCACAAAGAAACTTGCAGATTGATTCTGTCGGGTTTGGCTGAACATTGCCATCAAAAATTGTGAGCAAAAGTGATGGCTCTATGGTGCATTAGCTACTGGCTGAGTTTGGTAGGGTCCTACTAGGCAGTAATCTCTGGCTGACTTGTGAGTTCTGAGCTGTGTACCCAAATTCACAAGAAATTGTGCACCATAGGGCACTTTCAACAAGTCTAACTATCATTTTTCTGCCTACTATCTCAACGTGATTCCATGTCAGTTTAACCTGGTTTTGTTGTGGATGGTATTTGACAATGCACAATGACAATTCCATTGCATACAAGCAAATGTAATAGAAATGTTTGTGTTGAGATATGAGGCATAGGGATCTTAATATCTCGCTGCCACACTTTTTTTCACTATTCTTTTCAGACTGGATGGGTTGCATTTATCCTATCTGCTGTTGTTTGTAGCATTACTTATGGTCTTTGCAGTAGTTGTGTGAAATGGATTGACAACAAATACTTTCCACTATGTTCCAGTGTATATACCCTATTCAGTTATAGTGCTAGGATGGATTTGGTGGATGTAGATATTAGATAGACTAATTTGGCTTCACAATGTGAGTCATGATGTTTGTAAGATCTTTTTAGCCTTGAGACTGTTGTATGTTGCTAGAATCACATTTTGGAGCCTGGGCTGGGTGGTGAAGAAATGTCCAAAGTGAGATGCACCTACCAAAATTGCATTTGAGTCTGAGTCCAAAGACTTTCTCTTGGAATCACAATAATGTGGTACTGCTTCATTGCAGGTGTGGGGATTTGATGACGCACACACTTTCTCATCTTATGTACTCTGCAGCACTAAGAAAGAGAACATCAAAGTCCAAGACCCCAAAACACTGGCAGGCCTTGACCTTGAACATACTTCTTTGCTTCTGTTCAATCTAACATGGTTTATGAGGTGTTAGTTATTACAGTGTTGGTCTGTTATTGACTTTCGAACTTGGGAACATACTATCCTAGTCCTGGAATTACATACTTTTCCACATCTTCATACCAGCCTGGGCCTTGTAGTGACCCTTCTTAAAACTTTTACACCAGCATGTTCTTGGTATTGGGTCCAAGACTGATTTTGGGGCAGCTATATATACTTGGTATTGACACTGGTACACATTTGGTACAAGAGTGGTATCACCTCAAGTCCCTACTGGCTGGTACTGCCTCCAGTTATACCAGCCTGGTATAGGGTCCTTGTGTTGATACCAGGCGCAGACTTATACCATAGTACCTTGGTAACTTCAACACTAATTATATTGTTTTCAGAAACATTGACCAACACTAGTTATTACCTGTATTTTATCTAATGTCATTTCTTTTGAAGTTCATACATGTTTTTGTTAGAAGCTGAGCAGTTCATTGTGGGGGATGCTGTAAGACCAAGTAGTTTCTGATAACTACCCTGTTTACAGCATCCCCAATTCTCCTGTTATGTGACAAACAATGAGGAAAAACAATGAGGAGAGATGATGCTACTTTTGCATCATTTCTATGAATGTGCATGTGGGGTACATAGTAAGTTTTCCTTCCTTTTGTCAACCATAGCAAGTGATATATGAAAGTTGCTTTGATGGTGCAAAGTCAAGAGACAGTAGTACTAACCTTTGGGCCCCAAATATGATTCCGGATTTCATCATCAATCTTTTCTCGCAGTGCTGGATTTTTAGCAAAATAATCGTCAACAGTTTGTGTGCTCAATGCCTCCTGAAACAAGGGTAGTGATTGTAATTCAGTTTGTCCAAAGTATCATGATATAACACAGAGGGCCTCATCATCTACTCAACAATTTGTGAAAACCACAATATGATAGTTGAGTTACAAATGATTTACAAAACATACGTTTCAAATGTACAAATTGGGTTCTTTCAAGTTTGTCTTGTATGTTTTGAGGTGGTTTGATTCTGAAATGGCTTCACCTTTTGCTCTTGAATCCTCTCGATTTCCCTGTCAAGCATGATGATTTTTTTCTTTGAAGCATTCTCTTGTTCGGTTGCCTTCTTTAGCTTTTCATTCAACAAATCTTTGTCAATAGCTATTGGGTCATAGAAAAAGCAAAACCATAAAAAACATTTGTTTAAATCATTGATGTTCATTACAACATTATGTAATTTCCACAACAAAAGCAGCCCCTTTTTCACATAGTGCATGATGTGTTAACATGGATGACATTGTGAAGACAAATACCATGGATTGTAACTTTTGTTTGTATTCAGGTGTGAATTCATCTTCATAATTGGGGATTTCTCGTTCTAGAGCTATTTTCACAATCACAAAAAAAACCATCAGAATGAGAAACTTTTCATGCCCATGTCTTTCTCCTCAGGAAAACTATGTAATGAGAACAACAATAGGTGCACACAACTGCAACATTTGACAGATGCTATGACTTACAAGCATCAGCCCGTTCGAACATGCTCACAAGGGAAGGCCCTATTTTGCTTCTATAGAATTCCCAATCAATGCTTGGTGTTTTCTACATACAACCACTTCACATATCAATGCTAATGTTCGTAGGCCAAATGAGGCAAAAGTTCAAGTTCATTTGCAAAATTAGAATGCAATAAACATGTTAACTTGTGAACATTGGTAATAAAGTTGCATATTTTGGTAATCCATTTGCAAAAATATTGGAAATTGCCAAGGTTTTTGTCTTTTTGCAAGTTGTACATCCAATAACATATTGAAATTGCTTGGACATGGTAATCACCATTTGATGCCTAGTTGGTTAAATTGATCAAATGTCCATCAAACTCTTGTCTTTGATTTGTTGGCAAATATTTGGTTGATAAATTTAGCATAAATTAACCCAAAAGATCAGATTATTACACAAACATCAAGACATATTAACACGAAACACATTTATTGTATGTATTTGAAGATGCACAAAATTTTGATACATCACATTGAACTTTACGTTTATGGTATCATATTAAATGAGCAAATAAATTGATAAACACCACAAAAGGATCAAAATATTGTTACAATTGATAGTGCAATAAAGTAAGGTAATAAACCATGTTGAATGTGTCATTGATGGTGGTGGCAACATCTTCATATGCAAGACGCAAGGCTTGAAATTGTTTTTTACCAGCTTCGGTCACCACCACTTTGCTAATGTGATCCCAATCTATTGCTCTACCGAGGCTCCCCTTTGCACTCATTTGTGTTGATTTTAAACAACAATAGTTCTATCAAATATATTGGCCTTCATTGTTATCTAATACTTCACCAATGGCCAATTTCAATGTAGTTAAACTAAGGTATTTGAAGAACCCTAACTTACACTTAGTTACATGTTTACTTGTCCCATGATCCACATGTGATAAATGAAATCACTAAGATCTGACATCATCTCTCATTCATCTACCAAAGCTCTTTATTTCATCATAACCATGGTGTTGTATTTCTATTGTTTTTTATAACACAAATTGTGAAAAACTTGCAAAATAAGTTTTTCATTAGGTAATATGGGTTAATATATAACATATTTAAAGTATGCATGGGAACAAATTTTTATGTTGAAAATATTGCATTAATGAAACATCAACCTTGATGGAAACATACATTTTGATTGGTGGAGACGAAGTTTTATGACCATTGGTACATCAATGTCCATTTTCATAACTAAATGACATATTTAATTTACTTTCCATCAACCAAATCTTGATAAGTAGTTCACTTGCCACCTAAAAGGATATTTAGATTTCCTTATCTTGTTTACAATAACATCACATCACACCCTCCCCCCATCCCCCCCCCCCTCCCGCACAATTCTTTTTTAAATATAAAAATGGCGTGATGGTATATCCCATGGATAATATTTAACGTAATATTATTTCTTGGGACAACATGTTATCTAAAGCATCTACATCTTATTCAAAGTTTCAAGATCATGGAGAATTAAGGAACATATATAGTTTGTTCAAGTATTGAATCTTGCATGTGTGTCATCCAAATAAACAATAAATATCATGGTTTGGTTTATCATTGTTTTGATTGAATGCTTAACTTGTTGATTGACCATAATTAGAATTGGTAGTTGAGGTGTGAAAAGAAATGTTTTATACCCTTGTTGGAACAATACTTCATTGATTTTGGGTGTTCTTATATTGCTACAAATTGCAAATACATTTGCCCTTATATAAATGTTTTAAATATATGAAAATACATAAAAGTAATGTTAACCTATGATTATGTATAAACCAATGTTGGAATGGTGTTGGCTTTGAACACCTCTAACTTGTTTTGGTATCATGTTTTTTTTTCCATACTTCATAGGTATTGGTTTTTGGAATTTTTTAAAACTTTCATACCAATCTAATATGCGTATTAGTTAATAGGATGATTTTTGCTCAATATACAACAAGTATAAACTTTGTATGGATATTGGTTTAAGGCTTGTGTGTACTTAATATTACCTTAAGTCCCATACTAGACACATACTTACATAAAGTTGGTGTTGCCTTAGGCCATATTGGATTGATATGTTTTTCAATATTGGTATTCATATCAATACCACCTATTAGGTTGCACCTTATATACCAATACAACATTGCTATAAAAATATTTATATATATTCATTAGATTTTCATATATATTATATTGAATGAAAGGGGATGGTACTGGGGACCTCTTTTTGTTTTGTCCATTACAAAACCAATTTCTTTCCACTATTCCCAACACCAAATTAAATAATAAATATTTTGAAATTTTATCCCATTAAATCTTTACAATCATTTTCATTATCAAATTTTTTTTGGGGAGATGGAAGGTTTAGTATAAATTTTGTATTTTGCACAACTTTATTCATCTTTTTTTTAATGCATAAAAAATATTAAAGTAACTATTGTATTGTTATTATAATTGTATTTCTTTCACTTACATTGTTATTAAATATTTTTTCTCATTGTTACGAGGCTTCTTTCATTTCCATGTACCTTATGTTATGTCCCAAGGATCTAAACAAACTTTGTTCACAATTTGGTAAGGTTGAATATCTTATATTTAAACCTTATTTTCTTGTTGTAATGTTAGATCCCATTTTCTATTTTATTTATTTTTTGTCTTGTGTCACATTTACAATTTTTCCTCACCATTTAATCTTTAAGTTCCATTTTTAAGAAGCACATACCACCCTCATGGTTGAAGGACACAAATGTTAATACTTTACATTAAATTTACTTCAATGTTTAAATTGTGTCCCAATTTATTTATTCATGCAAAATTAAGATTGAAAATTTTAATAGCCATTCTTATTAATCATTTTGATGTTATGACTAAAATGTTTGTGAGGCTTCATGTAACAAATTTCAAAACCAACAATTTTTAATATAAAATCCTAAAGAATAATATACATATCAATTTGTTTGTTTTTTCTTCACATGTGAAATTGAACTACTAATAATGTAATTGCAACATTTAAATATCAAGGCAAAATACAAGAATAATTTAAGAGATGTACAAAATTGGGTATGTGAAAGTTGTCATTGGGTATGAATGAGCTTAAACAAGTTAAAATTGATGTCAAAACGTTAACTTTTTTATAATTCTTGTTACATTTGTCTATGTGATGCCACTTGAATAGCATGTGAATCATGAAAAAATTTCTTACTAAATAGTACCCTGGTTATTGAAAAACTTAAAGTGAGTAAAAAAAATTCAATATCAAATTTTGGTTTGAACAAAGGATGTTTAACAACTACATTCAATAATATTATTTTCATAAAGGCCCCCTTAGTTTTCATAACACAATCTATTTCATCCTCAATTTTTTTATAATAAAAAAATATTATTATACACATTTTAAAAACACTCAAATTTTCATATTTATTCAATTTTGCGTTTATCAAAATTTACGGTTGTTAAACAGTTCATGAATCCTTGTACGACATGTAAATGTGATGTAATGTATATGTTGTTTAAAGAAAAGTTGTAGCTTATAATATAAAAAATCAAAATTGAAAATGTTAACATGTTTTGGTATGATTTGAAATTATGGCAATTTTTCAAAGTGAAACACAAAATTTATAAAATTTTGTGCACTTTCAAAAATTCATATTTATTCAAATTTGATAGTAAATAAACATATGACATATTGGGGCAACTATAAATGCAAAAAATAAAAAGTTGCAAAAAAATTCATTTGATAATTCCTCTTTATGAAAACATGTTTTTTTGGCAAAAGGACCTTAAAAAGGACAATAGTCCTAAATGCAAAGTAAACACATTGGCTCATTATATGTTGTTTGCACCCCATTCCAAGTGGGTATGTTTAATGTGCTTTTGCAAATGACTTAAAAATTGTCCCTTGTCAATTGAATGCCTAACAAAGGCAAGTACTAAATGTGTTCAATGAATTAAATGCAACTTATACTCCAATGTACATGAAACATGCCACCTATGGTGCTCATAGCCTAATTAGTGAAATGAAATAGGTAATAGACATATAGTTGGCCAACTAATTAAGCACCACTTTTCATTTTAAACCTCATAGGCATGTCTAAACTTGTGATAATTGTTCATAGGAATATGTTGGAATAAACTTTTCCATGCCATGAAAGGTGTAAACAATTAGTGATTTTGCATTTGTTGCATATCATAACAATTGTTTAATTCTTAGATGAAATCATCCAACTCAATGGTGCCAACTGCTTTTGAATACCAATGGGGTCCTTTGATCATTCTATACATGTCATTCATGTCCAATAACAGGGTTGTGGTGACAAACCTTGAAGGCGAATTAATCTCAAAATTTGAGGACTCCTCCCCAAATGATGATGAAGGGGTGGTTTGAATTGCACCCCACATGTGTTAAAACCATTAACAATGGTAACCTTGTTCCATATATTTGGATCATGTGCCCTTTCCATGGTGAACTTTAACCCTAATTTGGGTGTCCAAATTGGAACCTTCAATAATTAAGGTTTGTTGAACTTGTCACGACTTCAATTAAACCTAAAGGGATGTTGAACATGTTGTATTTTAACTTACCCCTTAAACCATGATTCCCATAACATAAACCCATGGACATTGCACTTGTATGATTAAAGCACTTACAATCACAAAAACATGTCATGTGGCCAAAACACATGGGCACTTTATGAATGTGACAAAAATTGTTTAATAGTCATCAATTTGATTTCACCACAATGCCAAACAATGGGACATCTTAGCAATCAAATCCAAGGATATTTGTAACTATGCATCCCAATACACCTTAACCTTGACTAAAAACCTACTTTATATATCTAAGCAAACCACATGTCAAACAAGACTTATTTAATGATTAGGATTAAGTGGTAACCTTGTCCCATGCCCAACCATTAACCACATCAATCACAGCCCCCAACCCCATTATGATAAAAACACACATGAAAAAACACATGGCCTTTCACTTAGGGCTTCACATTAAATAATAAACATAGATCACTAAGAAATCAACCTAAGAATATGTGTTCACCTGCATGTCATGTCAAATGGCACAAGCATTGGCAAGCCCCCTACCCTTAAAATCAAATGACAACCCATTCAAAATATCCAAAAGCGACAAGTGTAACTCACAAATGCAAATGGAGATGCGCAAATCTTCACTTTTGTGATCTCCACATAAGAATCACAACAAGAATTCAAATAGAAATTAACCCCACTCATTGGTGGCATAACATTCCACCATTTGTAGGCAACCAAAATGGGTGCTTACTAACACCATTCAATACTAAAAAAAAATAGCAAAACTACCCCCATGTACATCTTTCCATGGCCATGAACAAGCCTCCAAATTTGTTTGTCTCCAAATGGCCTAAAATCTCGCACACTAGTAATGCTCATCCCTAGGAATTCATTGGTGTGAATCACTTGTGATTTTTCTTTTGTATGGGTAAAAACATTTCCAAAAGAACTTGAAAATTAATTCCAAAATGAAAAATTAGCCTCTAGATTTCTTCGAAAACTAAATCCAATTTTTGTGGTCAATTGCATTCATGTAGCCCTCATTGAAAGAAATCCAATGGCACAAAGATCATTTCAATCCAACATCATGTAAAAAGAATGCAAGGATTCAAAGTTTGTGGATGGATTAATTTTTCAGATCCAAATTATGGATGAAATTTGTCCATTTGGATGAAAAATGGAAATGGAAAAGGGGACACAATTGGATGAATGTTTAATGGATGAAAACCCCCCACATCCACATTATGGATGAAAATGAATCCATTTACTTGGATGAAAGTAGGAAAATTAAAATTAAAAAAACATTATAGGTTCGGATTGGTGTTGAACTTGAACACTAGGTTTAACAAAACTAAAAGAAATGAAAAATAAAAAGGGAGGTCTGGATTGGACCCCCCTTTTATGTTTTATTTTGAACCTTGCGAAGCTCCAAACCCACCAAACTTAACACTTCAAAATGGCTAATGATGGCGATGGAGCTCCATGTTCCTCCCCCCCCCGGCCCTCTTTTTTTCCTTTCCCTTTTCTCCTTCTTGTTGTTGCAGTTGATGCACATTGCTTATTGACAACCATGACGACCACCACCTCTTTTTTGCCCTACCCTACTACAATCAATGACATTGGCAATGACAATGGCAATAATGGGGAAAAGGAACCTCCCTACCTGCTCCTATTGCAAGTGGTGGTGTTGGCAACTAATTATTGTTGTTGTTTTTGGTAATCAATTGAGTAAGAAAGAGTTTTATTTTTTGGGTCATTTACTTAAACCATTTGTAGCTTCATCAAAGTTGATTAACTTTGAAAAAAAATTAAATTAATCATACATCCATTGGTTTTGGAAATTATTTGCTAAACCTATATTTACTTTACACATTACTTTTGGTATGTTATCCCAAGTTCAACATGTTAGCCCAAGTTTAATATATTATCAACTTATGGTTTTTGGCATACATTTTTTTGTTTCATGTTGAAAATTTTAACATAGATAATTTCAATAAACCATCCAAACATGAACCCACCTTAGATTATGTCTCAAGCAAGAAAGTTTTAAAGACATGTTAACAACAAAATAACATTAATTATTTAATTAATAAGCAATATTCAAATTGCATACATCATTGCAAGGTCTATTCAACAAAACAATTTATTCTATTATACATATTTGTCTATGTTGGCTTCATTTAAGCATCAATCCCTTAATTGCAACTTTTCTTTTTCTTCTTAGAAGTATGTTGAAGCATCTTGCAAATGGGTCTTGCTTTTATTGTTTGGATGGGTAGTCAACAAAATATTTTGTATATGAATTATGAAGGTTGTGTCTATATATATATTCTCATGTATAATTTCTACCAAGCATATGTACAAACACCTTAAATGTTTATATTTGTAAAAAATCAATGAAAAGATCATCTAGTGTGATCTTTTGAAGGGTCTAAATAAATTATTATACTAAGCATATGATGTGTCCATATGAGTGTACACTAGATGGTTAATCATTCATAGTGTAATTCTTTTAAGGTTTGTTTATATATAACATTTGGTGTATATTTCCAAGTGTATCCATTTCTTTCCTTTGCTTGAAAAGGAATTTTGTGTTTTGATGTTGGCCATGTTATGAAAGAAAGAAAGAGTGTGTGTGCCTCTCCTCCTCTAGTAACACTTTCACATGTGATAATGTCATGTGGGTTTGGTATATATGCTTTGAAGTAGTGTATACCAACCTTACTTCTTGCAATTCTCTCGATCCCTAGGGGATTGTGGACTATCATAGTAATATTTGCATAATCCTATTTCATTTGTAATGGGTAGACCATGACCTACATTAAAAAAAAAAGACTTTGCCTTTCCAAAATGGTGTTCCAATTGCACAATATTATATTTTATTTAATAATTAGTCTTAACTTGGAAATATCTACTTTTGTGAACAATTGTTCCACTAGTGTCACCTACAACCCTATCAAAAGTGCGCATGCTTTTATTTGGGTTAATGTATTTATATTCATATTACGATCAATTGTAATTTTGAATGGTCATCTTTATTACAATCTTATTATGGGGGTTTTAAAACATCCATCAAGAGAAGGGTCTTCAAATGCCTACCTTGTAGTTTGTCGGTTATAAACTTGGTGTCAACATGCACCAATGGAAAATAATTTCCCATGATGTAGTCGGTGATCAAGGATAAAAGTTGGAAAGGGTTGAAGTTGTTTTTTAATAATGTTGTTATGAGGTTGATGACCTTTGAATAGGCATCATCCACATTGTTGGATATATATATTATGATGAAACATTGTGAAAGTACCATGTTGTAAGATTGTGTAATAGGTCATATGAATGGAACTTAATGAACTATGTGTATGTAAACAATAATTCTTGTCACTTGTCATGTTTGCATATTTCAATGGAATTTTCCTCCTTGTTGATGCTTATGTGTATATTCAAAAAAATTGCTTTTAACCATCTATGAAAGTCAACATTGTCCACCCCAGTAACCTAAGTTTTAATTTGTTAACTATATTAAAAAGATAGATTGTGGATAATCTTTAGTTCTTGGGATGTTGGGATCCAAAAATATATATGGATCCCTACATCCAATTAACATATATTGTCCATATATATATCAAAGCATATCTAAATTTATCCATTAGGTCCTTCCATCCCAAGTTTGCCATTCTTCCAATGAATCAACATTCATAGAATAGAAAATAGATGTTGCACCACAAGAGTGAGCATGAGAATCCTATATGTATACCAAATACTTGTTTCCATACCCTATATTTTAAGGTCACAAAAAAATTATTCATGAGCCATATGTTTAGTTTTATGAAGCTTTCTTTGGATAGACTTATCCAATCCCCATATTTGGGTTGTATGGAAGTCCATCCAATAGTATTACTTGGCACATTATTAATTTAATTAAGATAAATTTTGATCCATAACAAATGTTTGGATTTATTGTGTTGTTTGTAATATTGTGAATAAACATTGTTTATGAAGAAGGTGATAACATCACTTAATTATGTTCACCTTGAATGGGGATATTTTCATAGCATTGTGTTATATCCACCACAAAAATGTTGGATACGTTTTTAGGCATATTTATAAAGAAGTCAATGATATACTATAATATCTACAACATTGAAATTTTGGATTGTAATTTTTTTTCATATCCATCTATTATTATTTTGACCCATTCCTTGAATAAGTGTAATAGCCTCATTAATGCTATTGTGAAAATGTGTGCCAACATGGAGAAATAATCCCATGTGCGCCAATAATCCCCATATAAGTCTTATTGTGTAATTTGTAAATGGGCTTTATAAATGGTAGGAATTTTGAAATCACCAGGATTTCAAAAGCTAATTCAATTAGATGATCTATGACAATATTTGTGGTTTCCTCAATAGATACCCAATTTATGTCATTCATACGAAGTATAAAATCTTTGCCTTGTAGTTTGAAAAGTGCTTGTGTTTGGATTTGTTGAATGCAAATTGCACATATGCTATTGATTATTTTTATCAATACGATATATAAAGACTTTATCTAGGAGCCAATTCATTTCCTTTTTACTTGAGGCATTATTAAATACATCTTGATTATTATGTTTTATTGCCATGTGTTTGGTTTCATTAGTATTTTTGAGTAATTACCATGAATACTTAGTAATCCATTCATTGGATATGTCTAGATTTAGGCCATATCTTTATAAGTATAATAAATCCCAAATTTGTTTTTGGTGCATCCAAGACATCAAATACCACTTCATTCAACCTCATGGGTCTAAATGATATGTGGTTTACAACCTTGCTGAAGTTCAATCATCAATGATCAATTATAAAATAGGTTCATATTAGTCTTTGACATGGTTGTTTCTATTTTTTTCATTGAAATGGTGTTCATTTCTTGTAAATGGGTCAAGATAATTCCTAAACCTCTTGTATGTATTGTAGCCACATCCCTTGTTGTTCAAGAATTCAACAAATTTGAGGTTTTGAAAAATTAATAATGGTTTATAAAGTTCTTTTTCATGAAATTCCAAGTATTTCCATCCAAAAACTATCGCATTCAATAAACATACTAGAAAATTTAGGCCAAAATGGATTGGAACATGCTTGTAGATATTATGTGGATTTATCGTAAATATTGCCCTATTTGGATAGGGTGAAAATGCATTAAGGATGAGCCACTTTTGTTCAGAAAAAGTGATGTATAACAATTATTATAATACATAATAAGTTAAAATCTTGATGACATCTTTTGGCTATTTTAAATATAAGCAAAAAAATTAAAAATTTGCACTACAATATTTTGGAACTCAAATGTCAAAATTAATTTTGATCCAATGGGTTAAATGAGGAGGATTGGATAAAATCAACGTATTAAAAATATATATTTATAATTTTTCAATGGCCATAGGGCCTCATGTTTGTGGTCCATGAAACATTACAAAAAAATAGAAAATTGAAAAAATAATGTAATGCCCATTTATAAAATCTCCTCTTTGATATGGAAGTGAATTTATCCTAAAAAGAAGACATTATTATGCATTCATTGTTAAAAAAATTCAAAAAAATATAAAATTGAATGGAATTTCATTCAAAAACTTCAATTTTTTTGTTTTTCCCATATTTAATTGATGTATATCAATATCATACACCATAAAAAAAATCCACTCAAGAATTCCATTGACAACCCTAATTAAATGAAATATATATACAAAATTTCAAATTTTTTGACAAGTATTATTTTGTCACAAATATATTCCATATGTTCAAATTCTTTGATGTTTGTTGAATCTTTCAAAATAATTGATTAGATTATGTTTAAAGCTAATCATATTTATTTAAAACGAACAAAAATAATCCAAGATGTGATGTCCAGATGGTATCAAAAATATTAATTATAAAAAATATACTTGTGATTATAATTTTTGGGGGGTTTAATGTGCTTTCACCTAATATGAAATAATGATGAATTGTGTATTATGCACTTTAGTTAATGGTACTAGCAATAGTCAACCAAGGACATCATGTTTAGAGTTGTTTTATGTGTCTCCACATATGTTTAATCCATATTTTACAATCACCTTATGCCTTTTTAGTTTAGTTGAACAACCTTGCTTTAATTGGGAACACATCAATATGTGCATTATCCTTAATTGATATATTTTTGGTGTTCTTTTGGTTAGGAGTATTGGAGCTTCATGTTATAGGTACAATGCCACCACTTTTCCTATGGTGAGTTTCTACCATAGGTATTAATATGGTTATTTAACCTTGATTTGGGGTTCAATTGTTTGAACTTGGTTTGATGTTGATGCAATTGACCTTAGTAGTGGTGTGTTGATGTTGATCTTTGATCTTTTATACGTAAGGTGGAGTATCAAGGTTATTAATAATGAAATTGATAGGTTTAATCATTTTTTCTATCTTTTTTGCCCATGTAATGCTTGGGAGATTTGGCAAGAATTTTGGATTTGAATTATTCAAATATAGTTTAACAAACCTAATTATCATTTCCTTTATAGAAATAAAAGAAATGGATGCAATAACTCATGGTCTACATTTGTTGCCAACCATGTGCTAAATGCATGGTACTTAACACTTAATGATGGGAATTGTGAATTTGGAAAAAACATGTGTAGATTGTTGAAAACATATCAGATCATGTAGTGGTTAAACCACATCATCGCCCCTATGCAACTATAGGTTGAGCCTAATCCAATGCATCCACATTTGATGAAAAGGTGTTTGGTTGTTCCATATGATATCTTTGTGTTTTAGATCATGGTTGATTCCCATGGCCGAATTTGGTTTGGTTCATATCATCGTTCCTATGGCCATTGAACATTTCTTGTAGTTGAACAAGGATAATGCAAAGATTTTGGAAAAAAAATTGAAAGTCTTGATCAATGAAGTTCCTTGTTTTGCCATTCTCCTACAAGCTAGCATTCCCCCACATTGCCCATGTGTGTTTAAATATTGGTGCTAAAAGATTTATATTTGGCAAAAACTTCATATTGCATTGTGAATTGGATACATCCAATTCAATTGTTTTACAAAAAAATAATATGGGTATTTTACCTGAATGCTTAAATGTCATGCAATCAATTTCCATTTGAGATATGGTTATTTCTTCTTTGAAATCATTGAATGCTATTATATTCACTTTTGGAACTTGCAAAATGGAAAACAATGGGTGATTGGTCAAAACATTACTTGGAATGATTGGAAGATCCTTTGGGATTGTTGTGTTGGCTTTTGCCAAAGTTGCATCCAGGGCACTTTAATAATTGCAACCTTTTTAATTTCCTCATTGTCATTTTCTAGGATTACATTTAAAAATGCAAACATTTTTTTGAATTTCATCAATTCCTTGTTACTATCAATATTGGATGTTTCTGACAATAATGTCCAATTTCGTAAAACAAAGGTTTCAAGTACTAGTTGTAGTGTTTAATTGAGTCTAAATAAGTGGTTTAAACAAAGCCATGAAATTTTTTATCATTTATGCATGTGAGGGTTGCTTGCACCACGTTAGTAGCTACTAGTAGTAGGTATGTGTATTTGAGTGATTTAATGTTGGAAGGCTTTCTTGTGAATTTATTTTTTGCTTCAAAAGTAAATTACATAATATGTGAGTTCTTTTGATAGAATAAGACTAAGGCTAAGGTTGTCACTAAATATTATATCTTTGCAATTTGTTTCATTTGGCACAAATCTATAACAAATAATCAAACTCGTTGTCATGCATGTCATAATTCAAGTAAATAAAATTGTATCTTTTTGGTCATTTATTTAGACCATTTGTAGTTTCATCAAAGTTGATTAACTTTGAATTTTTTATTTTTAATGATATGTCCAAAGGTTTTGGAAATTATTTGCCAAACCTATCCTTACTTTACACATTACTTTTGGTGTGTTATCCTAGTTTCAATACAATAGCCCAAGTTTAGCTTGTAGTTTCTGGCATCATATTTTTTTGTTTGTATATTAAAAAGTTTAACATAGATATTTTTACCATCCAAATATGAACCTATTTAAAACTATGTTTCAAGCAAGAAAATTCCAATGACATGTTGTTGACAATGAAGCAACATTAGTTACTTAATGAATAAAAAAATTCAAATTGCATATTCATTGCAAGGTGTATCTAGCAAAACCATTTAAAAATTTGTACATACTTATCTATGTTGGTTTCAATTGAGGGTCAACCCTTTAATTGTAACTTTTCCTTTTCTTCTTGTAAGTATGTTGAAACATCTTACAAACAAGACCTACTTCACTTAGCCCCATCCTACCATAACCATGAACATTTTGTTAGTGGGAAAATGAAAAAAACCATGTTTTTAAAGCATCCTTGACTTATTATTGATGCCATACATGATGCAAAAAAAATCCAGATCAAGTTAGATAACTTGATATGGAAGAGGTGTTCAAATTAAAATACTAATTTGAAAAAGAAAACATTGATTTTTTTGTTGTAGCACCCCTTGACTTACCTTTTTTGAAGTTGCCATAGCTATTCAACAAAACTACTACACGTGAACTATGCCCCTAAAATTATGTAGTTGTTGGTTTGTTAAATTACTCTTTCTTCAGTGCCTTGTAACTTGCTTACGCATTTTGTTGTTCACAATCATACACCTTTAACTAAAAATGTAAAAATGATGTCCTTTTATATTGGCACTATATTTTATGCTTGTCCCTTTTCATTAAACTTTTCATTACATTTGCTACTTTCTAGCTTGTTTGAATGCCCTAATCGTGTTTTTTTATCATGAACTTTAGAAAGATAGAGTTTCATTAGTATGTAGTTTGCATACTCTGTAGTTGTTCTTTGGTGAGTTCTACTTTACCAATGTTTCAAAAGCATTCATTGCCTCTCTTTCCTCATGACCCTTGTAGATCTAGTTGAATTAATGTTTGCACTTATTTTATTTGTCCATATTTTTCCTCAAAAAATTATGGTGTCATCATTCTATTCTAATTATATAATATATGAAGCTAATTTTTCAAAAATCCAACCTTTTCTCTATCTCTATCCTTTAGAATTTCTACCAGGTGTGTGTACAAACACATTAAATGTTTGTATTTGTAAACAATCAATGAAAAGATCATTTAGTGTGATCTTTTGAGAAGTCTAGATAAGTTATTGTATTAGATATGATCTGTCCATATGATTGTACACTAAATGGTTAATCATTCATGTGTATATTTTTAGGGTTGGCTTATATATATACCATTTGGTATATACTTCCAAATATATCCATTTCTTTCCTCTACTTGAAAAGGAATTTTTGTGGTTTACTATTGGCCATGTTTTGAAAAGAAAAAAAAGAATGAAAAAAAAGGAAAAAAAGGGGAGACTTGTGACAAAGACAAGGGCATTCTTCCTCTTATTTGTTTTTGAATTGTTTTTTCACAACTTCCCAGGGTTGTTCTTCTAAAAGTTTCATCAACTTTTCCATGCTTCAAGGTAACCATGCCTTGTTGGGGTTTAAATCCCTAGGGAATGCTAGTTATGAACAATTAACACACAAACACCCCTACCACACAACACAAACAAACTTGACTTGAAACCATGGCACTACCACAAGAGAATCATGTGAAAAAACACATAGACATCAAATCCCAAAGTAGACCCAATTAGCCTAGCTACAACACCAAACAACTAACTACACTTTTAGCGATTCAAAATGGTCACTTACTTGCAATGAAAAGCATGAATCCAAGCCCAACCTTTTTAGAACACAAAAATGCAAAAACTAACACCATGCACAAAACACATAGAAATTTGCATATAATTGTAGAGTGTGTTAGAATCTTAGATCATCAAAAGTGACTTGAGATCACACAAATTGAAATTATGATATCCCATCCACAAAATATTATAAACCATGTTCACACCTAAACTAATTCAAAATTAAAACCCAAACAACTAAATTAACGTGATTTATCCCTAACTAATCATGACCTAATTGAACAACTAAATTAACATGCCTAACAATCACAAACATGGATATATATATATATATATATATCCTAAGTGTGAAACTTTTTAAACTTACCATCATTTTGAATGATGTTAAAAATTTTAACATGAAAATTTATCGTTGGATTTTTCATTTGACAAATTATTAAAAACAATGTTTTGAGATGAAAAACAAAGCTTTCACATGATTCAACAACTTTGAATGTTAAGCTATTCAATCCCTAATGGAATTAAAAAGGTTAATGGTTGAAAACACATATATAACAATAAATGCCTTACATGTTAAAATCCAATGTGAAGACATAAATGGGTTTGATGAAATCCATTCAAATGTTGTTTTATTAATTGATGGAAATGGAAGAGGGTTTCATTTGCATGATTTGATATTCATCTAATAAACTGATGAATATGATAATCATTTTGCAATTTTGCATGAACATGACAAAAAAATAAAAAAGATTGAAAATTTTCAAATGTAAACATGAAACTATTTGGGCATTTATTTTGTGGCAATGATCTTAACATAGGATAATATATTATTTATAATTTTCTGAAAATGATAATTTTCTAGAAGGTTTAATGATGTTTAAATATATTTTAATGAATTAACATTTTGATTTCAATTTTTTGGAAATTAGATATGAGCACACATTAAAATTGCATTTAATGATGTGAAAATTTAAAAAATATGCAAATATTTGGATGGATGAATATGTCAAGAATCACATTGAATTTTCATCTTGGTAAAAACAAAATAAAAGTGACATTTTACTACACTTGGATATAAGACATTTTACATGTCTTGGGTGTAAGAAATTAAAAGTTCACTATGAAAAGTGAAGAAAGCTACGAGTTGAATATTGAGGGTTAAAAAATTCTTGAAAATGTCCAAAAATCATACATGAAGACCTATTGAAAGAGAGTAAAACATGTGGATGAATGTGGAGCTAAAATAAAAATAAAAATAAATAAAGAAATCCAAATTCTTATTCAATTAAAACTCTATAAAAAAACTAAGGATAGATGAGAGAGGTATTGAAAGATAAAAAACATGTGGATGAATATTGACCTGAAAAAAATAAAATTAATATTTTTAAAAAATTTAAATTATATATATATATATATATATATATAGGGAGAAATCCAAATTGATATTCAACTAAAATTCTATCCAAAAGAAAACATTTGAGCATGGCAAGGGTTTTAGTAGCACGCTCTTGAAAGCGTCCCAAGGCTAAACTCCAGTTGATAAGATGACTTGGGTGTGGTTAAAAAAAGGCGAAGGGAGTTTGGAGCTCAAGCACCAACAAAGGGGCGGCCTGAACACGTTGTGATAGAACCAGAGGTGTGAAGCAAATGCTCAAAATCGCATTCAAAACTCCATTCCAAAACTCCTCATAATCGCATTCAACGATGGCGGCAGCAACAGCAGCAAAGCAGGCCTTCACCGCATCATCCTTCTTGTCTCCGATTTCCAATTTTGGACCTACCTGTTCTGGTATGTCATCCTTGTTGTTGTTGTTTTGATTCTTTCCTTTTCTCTCTCGTTTGCTGGATGCGTGCCCCTGTGTGTTTTGTTTAGTTGCAGTTCTCCCCTCCCCTCCCCTTTCTCCCATTCATGTAATGCATTTCAAGAAGTTCGGAGAGGACGAATTAGAGAAATCGGTTATCGCATTGAACCAAAAACATTTGGCACAGATGTGACGGCTGTTTGTTTCTTCAGCAATTTCGATGTCGCTCTGTGCTCTCAGGCAATTTGTTTGCATGATGCAGGCAGGACTAATCGGTCGGTGCGCTCATGGCGACACAAGAACAGTCTTAGTCAATGTCTCTCATTCGGCAAACATTCTCTGGACTTCTTCGCAAATAGGGATCATCACTCTGCAGCGGACAAGCCACTATGGAGAGTTTGCTGCGATGCTTCAACGTCGACAGGTTTAGTGCTTCAATCATTTTGCAGGTTTGTGTCTTGAAGGAACATAAGAGATCCGGCTTTTGCTCCACGTTTCGATTTTGATCCTTCTCATGTTGGATTTGCAGTGGCTCCAGCCACGGAAGATGCACTGTCGCAAAGTTCCGTGAGAGATGTGCTGGGGGCATTATCCACAATCATTGATCCTGATTTTGGCACCGACATTGTTTCTTGTGGCTTTGTCAAAGACTTAAGTATTGACAATGATAGCAGCCAGGTGCAGAAGACTTGTGCACATTTTTGTAACCTTTTCTTCTGCACAGATTCTCCTTTGCAGTAGTAATACTCTTCCCTCCTTTTTGTTTTAGGGTTCACAATAGTATTTGCTGCAGTTGCAAAACCTGAGTTTTCAGTTTTTTGGTTTTAGGTTTCGTTCCGTTTGGAGCTCACAACACCTGCCTGCCCTGTTAAAGACATGGTAATTTCTGATTCTCTCAAGCCCAAATTCCTTCTCTCTTTCCCATGGTATGTGTATGCACCTAATGGATCCAGACAGATCCTCAATTAGTTGACAAACCTGTAGAATTATCAAAACTAGGATTACAGTGTTCTGGCAATGCAAAAGCCTTTTGTGTATTTAAGTACTTTCTTTTGCAGTAGCCAAACTCAGATCCCCCCAGCTCAAACAGCCACATGTGCCAAATTTGGATTAGGTTTTTACTGACATGAATTGGAGGGGAAATCTTTTCTCCTTTGTTGTAGCATGCTGGACTATAGAGCAAGACCCTACTCTAGGTGCTTTTGAACTGTTACATTGTTCTTTCTTGATTGGTCATGGAAGCTGTAACTTGAAATTGCCTCACTGAGTGACAGCATGCTTGGTGACTGCAGTTTGAGCAACAGGCTAAAGAGAAGGTGTCAGCAATACCTTGGGTCAAGGGTGTGAGTGTGACCATGTCAGCTCAACCAGCAGCACCTTTGGTCGCCGAGGATGTCCCCAGGGGATTAAAGGAGGTTTCCAACATAATTGCTGTCTCCAGTTGCAAAGTAGGTACCTACTGCTTTTCACTTGGTTTATACTTTCTAAGTTAGAGCCATGAGCCAATGGAGAAAAAAACAGGGAGCAAACACAATCTTTGATCTGTTCATTAGGGTTCTTTGAGATGACAAGAAAAGTGTAAGAAAACCACTGTTTCAGTTGGAGAGAGAAAGAACAGCTGGGTGTTGGACTCTTATGCTTTGATAATATCACATTGACCAGGGAGGAGTTGGGAAGTCAACAGTAGCAGTGAATTTGGCATACTCACTGGCAGGGATGGGAGCAAGGGTGGGCATATTTGATGCTGATGTATATGGCCCTAGCCTTCCCACCATGGTCTCCCCAGAGCTTCGTGTTTTGCAGATGGTGAGATGCCCTGAGCTTTTTAACTGTAGTCCAGTAACCCAGAATCCCATGCACTGAACCAAAATTCTGAACTGTAATAATCAGAGGTTAGCATTTTGTTGTGAAATGGTCAAAATTTCTTTTGTACTGAATCCCTCAGACCTGACAATGAATTTTACGTGCAGCAGAGATGACAGTTAACCATAACATGCCCCCTTTGTGATGTTTCCATATACTGGGACAAAATTGTGCTAGATGGGAGCTAGTAACATGCAGACTGGGAATTAGTTAAGGATTGTCACTTAAGGATGTTCTGAGTCAACCATGGTTATGCAGTTTGGAGTAGGGAGCTACCTTATTTAGCACATGGTTCTATCATAGAAATTTCTGACATTTCTGTACCTCATTGTGACTCAGTTTATGGTTCCATCTTTGAAATGTTGAAACCTTGATGTTATGAAGGACATTGGGTATGTTTGTTTAGAGCACCAATACTGTGTGCTGCTGAATCAATTGGGTGTGGTCCTCATAACAGCTGTTTTCCGTGTTGTTTGCTTACAGGAAGCAGAGACCAAAGCAATCATCCCAACTGAGTACATGGGGGTGAAACTTGTATCATTTGGATTTGCAGGGCAGACCAGTGCAATCATGCGGGGCCCCATGGTGTCTGGGGTTATCAACCAACTTCTTACGACCACTGAATGGTATACAGTCTCAATTCATCTCTAGTCCCTATTGGGACTCCATTCTTTTCCAAGGGCTCCCCTAAAATTTGTTTGGTTCTCAGGCTCAGGAGTTTGGGCCATCATTTGCAGTGCTTTCCATGTGCTCATTGCAGAGGTCTTTTGATTTGGGTGCAGGGGCCAGTTAGATTATCTTGTGATTGATATGCCACCTGGAACAGGTGATATTCAGCTCACTTTGTGCCAGGTAATTCTCCTGAAGGTTTCCTTTAAGTGGTGGAAGTGAAACTGAAATCAAAGATTTTCAGAGCTTAGATGCATAATTACTTTAGGAGCTTCCTTACATCTATTGTTGCCCCTCTCTACTTTCCCAGAATCAGACTTTGAGTAATGTGAAGCTAATTTTGAAATTGGATCAGGTGGTGCCAATCACAGCAGCAGTTATTGTGACAACACCACAGAAGCTGGCATTCATAGATGTAGCCAAAGGTGTGCAAATGTTCTCCAGGCTCAAGGTATCATTACAGATTGAATTCACTTACCTTGTCTATTGGGTATCAGTATCTGCAGGCCCAGTGAAAATGACATAAATTTTTTTTAGTGAATTAAATTATTGAAGCATTTCCAATGTTTTTTTTTTTATTGTTTGAAAATGCAGCCACCTGAAGTCACGTAAAACTCCATTGTTGATGGTTTTCCATTGGAGGCTTCAGGTACCAAGCATTGCAGTGGTAGAGAATATGTGTTATTTTGAAGGTGATGGGAAGCGCTATTATCCTTTTGGTCAGGGTTCAGGTGCTCAGGTATGTTATACAAAGTGCATTGGGTTCACAAATTTTTTCAAAAAAATGACAACTGTTTTGTGAATAGAAGATGACTTTCCTTCATGGGCCTGGAATGTGTTAAATTCCCTTGGTCATATTTGATATGATCAGGTGACTGACAACATATTTCACATGAAAGCAGGTTATACAACAATTTGGAATCCCCAATCTATTTGAGCTTCCCATCCGACCAGAAGTAAGGCCTGCTTCTGATCATTTGAACAGCACACTGACTAGAGTTCTTGCACAGCAACTCTCAACCTTAATTTTCAATCCCAAAGATGGTGCTAGAAAGGTGGGGTAAGCCTGAGTGACTGAACTTATTTGTGAAATTGAACAGCTGTCAGCAGCAGGGGACAGTGGAAAGCCAGAAGTTGTTGAGGATCCTCAAGGTGAGGTAGCACGAATTTTCTCAGAAATTGGAGTTTGCGTCGTGCAACAATGTGCTAAACTTCGTCAGCAAGGTTGTAAACACTACTCAGAAGACTTCCTTGCTATAGCTTTCTGGTGATATGCCCTCAGAAAAAAGTACTAGAAAGTCAATTTGGATGGACTTTGCCATAAGAGAATTCTCAGATGGTCAGTTCATAAAACTTACTGATGTTCTGCTTTTATGGCACATCACAGTGTCAACAGCAGTGAGGTATGATGAGACAATCAAAGCGATTCGTGTGAAGGTTCCAGGCACCACTGATGAGTTCTTCCTACACCCTGCAACTGTACGCCGAAATGATCGCTCTGCCAAAAGCATTGTAGGTATCCCACAGCTGCATCAACCTTCTATTAACCTTCTTGAAGGAGTGAAGTCATGATTGTGAAGTTGATGGGTAGCTTTCTGTTGTTTGGCCTAAGTTGTATTTGCTCAAGTTTTTGATGCTGAAGGCTTTGTTTACTTAAAAATAGGACGAATGGACTGGAGAGCAAAGGTTGCAGTTTGCTGATGTTTCGGAAAATATTGAGCCAGAGAGTATACGTCCAATGGGCAATTATGCAGTTGCCATCAATTGGCCTGATGGCTTCAGCCAGGTAGATTTCTTTCACCGAGTCCTATAAGTGGTGTTCACAGGTCTACATTAGAGACAGCTACCGGTGCTCTTGTATATTGCATCACCAGAGAGATACGTTCAAGATGTTCACAACATTGTAGAAGGTCAAGCTCACAGGTAGATATTGTGATGCACACATGGACATGAGATTAGGTCATTTTCAGCACTTTGGTATGCAGGGTTGCAAGGATAGCCTCTAGGGGCAATGAAACCAGGGAAGTTAATAACCTGCAAGGTGCTACTTTAGGTGTTGCCAACATCTGAGGGTTTCCAGCTGAGTGATTAGGCATAGGTCATACCATTATACATAGTTCTTTTTTGATCATGCAGCATTCTGAGTGTTTTGGTGAGCAAAACTAACTTATTGTGAGGTATATCTCCATTGTAGATAGCACCATATGACCAACTTCAGGCGCTGGAAAGGCTTGTTGATGTTCCTGAGCCAGGCACAAGTTTGGGCATGGAAACAAGTGAGGATGCACATGAAAGAACCCCCCCTTCAGAGAGTCTTGGGAATTTAAGCGGTGCTGCTGCCATTTTACAACATGCCAGAAGTCTCAAGTCCCAAACTAATGGCTCAAATGGGCTCTAATCTTTCAACCTAAGGTGGGTCTTTCTCCATTGACACATTTTGCAAGGCAACATGATACCAGAGAACATGTTTTGTAGCTTACCAGATGTACCATAGGATTAATGTAATTTCTAGATTTGCACCAAAATTCTAAAAGAGGAGTGAAAAAAAGTCTTTGCAGTATGGCAAGGCCATATGTTGAAGGAATGATAGTTTGAATCCGATTGTGATTGCTTGACCACTTGTGCATTACCCAAGCAATCAACTTCCTCAAACCTTGACTTACCATCGGTGAAAGTTGTCTAAAAGGTTTTAGTAGTTTTTTTGGGTCACTTTTTCTTTCATTTTAACACAAGGATATGTCCATTGGAAAATATATGGGTCAAGAAAGTTGAACAATGGATGAGTTAGACCTAGTTGAGAAAGTATACTGTTGGATGATATGTGGATTGGCAAGGTTGAAAATTGAGAAATATAATGATTGATGTGGGTTGGGGAAGATGAAAATGCTGAAAAGTTGAAACAAGGCAAAATAATGGATGAAATGAGATGGAATCTGGGAGAGGTAAACATTGGATGATAAGAATTCGTTGAATTGGAAAAGGACAATAGATGAAATGAAAGTTGGGAAGAAAAGGATTGAAGAAAATTGGATCAGATCCATTAATCAAAATGTGGATGTAACATTAATAGACTTTAACCATCAAATATTGAAATATGATTGTACTTTGACACACCAATGTATTTCTGTATTTCAATTGAAGAATGTGGGAATGTGCTTCCCATGAGACAAAATGTGAGAGGTTTGAAGGTTGCAATCAGAAAGTATTCCTTGAAAATGCTGATGCTATGAATTCCTTTTGAGGGCTTGTACAATTTACATGAGACTTTATAAATTGGGAATGAGAGGTGGCAATGATGTGTTACTTGATAATTTTGCCATTTCTTTTTTATTGTTATGTGGAAGTTGTCAGGATGAAAATGAAGAGGTGCTGAGAAGTATAATTTTTCTTTTTGTGCAAATGTGGGATAAAGTTGCATATGGAACGTCTGTTGGATGGAACAGCAATTCATCCATTGTCAATCCTTGAGCTTGATGAATTGTTTTTGCTGCTGCAAGTTGAACTAAAAATTTAGTTTTCATTATGAGACGTGGTTGCATTTTCTTGACTTTAATGTTTTGAGTCAATGCTTTGATCAGCATCCACTCAAAATCAATATCATTTGCATTAAGTTGAATTGAATGATTTTGCATTTGTTCCAGTCACGGGATTTAAAATGATAGGTATTGACAATATGTGTTTGTCTGCATGAATGGTTGATGCTTTGAATGAACCGTATGCTCTATTTACAAGTCCATGTGGAGTGTTGTAATTTCCAGCATATAATTTAACAAGCATGTCTTTTTCAAACAAATTGTAGAATACTATGTAAAGGATATCATCCATGCACATGGGAATCCAACAATGTGTTTTGTTTCAAATTTGTGAAGTAGGTGGGTTGGCAAATCATGCCCAAGTGAACTTAGCCATATTCAAATTTGTCTAGAGGATTAAGGGGGAAGTAGAATTTCTCCTATAATTTGGTGACTTGTTGGAATTTATTTTGTAAATATGATAACCTTGGATTTTTTCCTTCATAATATGGTGACTTGGGCCCATTTTTTTCAAAAAAAACCCCTTTGTGCTTTTTGCACCTTTCTTTGTTTTTCCTCGCTAATTTATGAATATTTTGTTTCATTTGGGCCTATTATTTCCTCAAAAACGCCCTTTGTACCTTTTGCACCTTCCCCTTTGTTTTTGGATAATTTGTGAATCTTTATGGTGATATGGGCCCATTCTTCCCAAAAAAATCTCCTTTGTACCTTTTGCACCTTTTTTTTGTTGCTAATTTGTGAATATTTGTGTTGTTTTTGCTTGGATCATCAAGGAGTTTGAAAAATGGTGGACATGAAGAGTGATGAATATATGTTGTTTTGAATGAATATATTAATGTCTAGCATGTCGTTGAAATAAGTGCTTGAGGCTTTGTGTTGGTTTCGAGGTAGCTAATGAAATGAAATTAGGTTAATCTATGAGAAAAAATAGAATTGTAAGATTAATGAAGGTTGAAGGTGAACCAATATCCTTGATATTTTCAATAAGAGGCTACATTCACAATGATGATGGTAGCATTTGGGATATTTATGATGCTGAGAAGCAAGTATTTTGGGGTTTTTGTCATGGTTTTGGTGTGGGTGTTGTTTCATATAGGCATTCCGTGATATTCAAATTTTTTTTTAATTGGCTTTTTAAAAAATTATGGTAATTGTTATTATTAATCATGGATGTAAGTTTGATATGTCACTTAGTCAAAAAGATATTTTTTAAGGTGTTCCTATCAACAATCATTTTGCTTGCAAAACTTAATTCTTTTAAAAAATTTGATTTGTATGTAAATGAGAAGCTATAATGGACAATGCCCAAAATGAATTATTAGCTTCTAATTGTGCAAAAGGAGTTGGTTTCAAAATAAACAAATGTTGGGGATTTTGCAAAGTCAAATTTTGTATAGTTTGTAATTGCTTGGAAAAGTCATATTGTTTTTAAATTTTTTTTTTTTAAGCTTTAAAATAATGGCTTCAAGTGGGATGATATCAAAAGTTCAACCAACTAATTGTGTGAATTAACATACAATGGTAGTAACCATATTCAATGAATTATTGAATTGGGTTAAAATGCATGGTTATAGTTTCTAATAGTTCTTTGATTGATGTTATGATGGTTTTTTTTTTCCACCCTTTCTATGGTAAGCCCATACACATATTTCATTTTTCTTATGTACAAAGAGATTTACATGATATTTTTAAGTTTCAAATTTTTTTAGAAAATGTTTCATTGACAAAGACATTGGTACTTGTCGTTTGACAATGACATGCTTCATAGGTTTTTGTAATTTTTAGGTTTGGTGTAGCATGATTAGTGATTTATGCTCAAGTTTATCAACTAGGTATTTAAAAAAGTTATGAAAGATCATGTAGTTTGAAATGATTTTTGAAAGCTTGAAAAACAATTTGTATGGAATTGCATCCAAAATGTTGGCCTTGTGTGATGTTGTCAAAATTTACACAATGGATCAAAATTTTGTCAAACCTAGATCTTGTTAGTAAGTATGTATGTGATTATGTACACATGGTGTTGTTGTTTCATTAGTGGAACACATTTTCCCTCTTCAACACTAATAGTTTTGGTGCTGATGTCAAACATTTAGGTGGGGGATGTCACCAATGTTAATGTTTAGGGCATCAATTTTTTTGGTCACTTTTGTAAGTTACCCATCACTATTTTTCAAGTTTTTGAACAATTGTTTCACTTGGTCAAAATAAAAGTCCAACCATATACTAGTGTTCGAGGTGTTAAATTCAACGAGAAACCAAGCTATCTAGTATGGTGCTAAGGTGTTCAACACAACTTGCGTGGATCAAGCTTGTGAGCACATACATCATAAGCTTGTTTTTTATATTCGCATATAACGTATGTAAGGTGTTTATAAACAACTTTGAGTGTTTTATAATGACAATAATAAAATGAAAATAAAGTTTTATGTGAAAACATAATTTAAGAAATGAATTGTGAGCAATGAAAAAAACTAATACCAAGTGTTGACATCTTGTTGAATTGACCCAAAAATAGATTTCATTTTTGTAACAAGTAACAAATTGAATTGTTTCCATTGAACATGTGAAGGTAATGGGTGTATTGTATCCCTTGTAGCTACAAACATCTAAAATGTGCAATTAACTATTAGCTGAATAATAAGTATGTTGATCATTTTTTGGTTTTTTTGTCAATTGGTGGGGGAGGGGACGTGCAAGTAGATTCAATAAGCTTTTGGTTTAATTTTTTGAATATCTACAATATTGGGTGACGTCATGTTGAACACCAAAAAAATTGATTAGGATTTTACAATGTAAATATGAATTTAAAAGTTTCATGAAAAAATTAAAAAACAACCATCACTAATTTAAATCATCCTTGAAACAATGTGAAGGTTTAAGGATATAAAAATCCTAGGGGTCAAGATTTAAGGTTTTATTTTAATTTAACATCATTTAATGTTTGTATTACATCCCATTACACAATAATTTATTTTTCTTTGTGGATTCCATTTTCATTTTAATTTTAATTTTAATATATGTTAATGTATACTACATTTGGTAAGAAGAAAACAAGTGCAATGTATAAAGAATTTTTTTCTTAAAAAGTTAATAAGATTCCCATTGTAAATATCATTTTTTGAATCTTATTGTACTCAAAGAACAATGTATGACCTAACAAATATTGAATGGATTCATTTATCATTGTGTTCATAGACATTTTGTGTATGTAGTTTGCATGGAAAACAATTATAGGATTTCATATTAGGTATTTGAAATCAAAATAGAACATTGATTAAACATGATATTAACAAAAAACATTGTTTTATGATTATTTGAAGATATAGATGAAACAAACACAAAATAAGTTGTCAAGACCTTTTTTTAGATCATTCTGAATAATAACAAGTGCAAAATAATGATTTACAACAAAATAAAAAAGTTGATATTATTTTGAAATTAAAAAAAAAATTATGAGGGTGAGACATGAAGGTAAAAATTGTTATGGAAAATATTTATTGGGGGTGTTTAATGAAATTTTAAGGTAGCTTGTGATAGAAATGGGTGTTTAATAAATTGATTGAATGGGTTTTAAATGGATTGATAAATATGAAAGGAATGCATGTGTGAATTAACAAATGATATGTGTTATTTTGATGATAAAGAAAAGTTGAACAAACCATCCAAATGTAAAATTAACAAATGTTAAAAATGAATCAAAGGTGAATAAGTTGTAAAGGTAGTTGAATGACTATAATGAATGAAAAGGTGATAATGGTTTTAGAAATAATATATTTAGGTCATTATGTCGAAACAAAGGAATTACAAAAGGCTTATAGGGTGTGAATATGAATGAGGCCTCTACACATAGGTGTAATGAAATGACACTTTGAACTATGGATTTGTTAAATAATTTTAAAAAAAGGTGCTCAAAGGATTGCTAAATTTTTGGACCCACATCCCAAAAAACCTTGAAGGTAATGTGATTTTAAAACTTGAATATTTGGTGATAGTCTTTTTTAAAATTATTGGGAATGATCAACAGTGCTACAAATTAAATCATAGTGGTAATGTCAAACAAGGAGCTATGTAACATAAAATAAATAAGGAACTTTGAAAGATGATGTGCTTTTTGAAATTTTATGGTTGCTTTATATCCCCACATCCAAAGTATCATCTTTCTTTTAAACTTTAAAATATTTTTAGTGAAGATTATGTAGATATTAACAATATTTGCATTGCATATCTCCAAATGCAGAGGAAAGCCAAAGATTGGTGGATTCAAATGAAGAAAAAACATGGAAAAATAACTATTTGGACGAGGTTTCAACATGCCTATATGGAATAATATTTATTCAAAACTACATTCACCAAATGAAATGAAGGTTTATGGGTATTACCACAAGGCTGTATGATTGTTGCGAAATAAAAGGTGAAATTTAATGAACATGTCTTTTTATTTTTCAACATTAAAAGAATTAGATTTAATTTATTTCTTTAATAATGGATTGGACAAATCCATTAAATTCATTGTCCAAGTCAAAAATGACTTTGTGAGTTGGCAAAGGGGGCCATTCCGATTAATTAATTTTGGAAAGGGCGGAAGGGAACAAAATGAAACAAGCAAGGCAAGGCAAGGCCAAAATATATTTTGAGTCCATATCTAAAGCCTATTACTTTATGAACCCCTTTGAAACACCTTTATGAAAAATACCAAATTAATCATAATAAAATTTCTTATGTTTCAATTTTCATAAAAAAATGCATTGATTTTTTTATTACCCGTAAAAAAATTATATCCTTTTGATTAACAACAAATGTTGTCATACAAGAAGTGAAAGATAAAATATATACAGTGGAAATGCCTCATGCAAATGATGAACTTGTACATCACAAGCGAGTTTAAGATTAAAATTATGTATGTTTATTACATACCTATGGAAATCTATGTGTTTGGTTGCATAAATATTTTCCCACCTTTTCTATTATTTATGTATAACTAGATGCCACACCATTCTTTTATCATGAATTTCACATGAACTAGACCAAAACCTTTCAAAATTAAAATCTCGACCCCTTTCACAATTTTATTCCATGAAATTTTACATTCATACAACAACTTATTTTTATAAAGTGAAGGTATTTCCAAAGGTCACAAACACCCATTTATATATTAACCAAAAGGAAATTAAACAAGAAATTTCTTAAAATCTATACATCACTTGATTCCCCATGTGATTTCACATGCATAATAAAGTGCAAAGACTTTTCACATGACTTTCACATAAATTAATATGTGAAAGGCAATGCACCTTCATGTGTCAAAGACTTATCATGTGATTTTCACATAAATTAATATTTTCTAATGATGGTATTGGGGCATTAATAACCGTAATGATGATATAAACAATTAAAATAACAATGGATTTTGATGTTTACATTAAGGTGTGTTATGACATAATTATTGACATGGAATAGTTGGTGCAAATGGATGTTAAAGTCATTGTTACGATTATTTGATAATTGAAATTTTTTCGATGGTTCACATTTTCATTTGGTAAATATGACACCAATGCTTAATACTCAATGATTTTCAATTAAAATAAATAAAGGATTTAAAAAAATGAATCAATATTATTGAATAAGTGTGCATGAAGACCTTGGTGTGAATCATGTGCCCAATGAAATATTCATGGGAGTAAAAAAAATATTAAAATTCTTTGAAGATTTGCTTAAATTACCTTAAGTAATAAAATGTTAACCATGCCATAGAATTGACTTTAAAGGATGCCCTAATTTTTCATGTCCTTTAGTGTCATTTTTTATTAGAAAATAATGAATTAAAAACCAAATAAAAAACCTCCTTCAAAAGGGGTATATCCAACCTAATATATCTCCATGAGAAACATTTGTGTTATTTAAAAACAAAAAGGACTACACACTAAAAATGTGTGTACACTATCTTATATATTAAAACTACAGTGTTGTCTGTTTGTTTGTCTGTCTGTCCGGGCAGTTTCCAGGCACTGCCCGAAC
>Ga0116227_10003106_pt1 | contig 37218 bp, 26 predicted proteins | sample S1TSphgellanicum_FD_89693 | JGI IMG/M metagenome (GOLD analysis project Ga0116227, IMG submission 89693) | Host-associated microbial communities from peat moss isolated from Minnesota, USA - S1T2_Fb - Sphagnum magellanicum MG | ecosystem: Host-associated > Plants > Peat moss > Unclassified...
GGGGGGGGTGAGGGAGGAGGAAAAGAGGGGGGGGGAGGAGGGGAGGGGCGGGGGGGGGGGGAAAGGGAGGGAAAAAAAAGGGGGGGGGAGGGGGGAGGGGGGGGGGGGGGGGGGGGGGTTGACGGGGTAAAGAACCGAAGTGAGAAATGCGAAGGACCGAGGCGACAGGGGGATCGACGGGTTAAAGAACCGGAGTGGGAAATGGGAAGGACCGGCGGAGTGGGGATCGACAATTGTTTGAAAAGAAAAGTTTTTTTTAAAAACCAAAAACATCAACCAAACATTGTTGAAATAACACACCCGTGCATTATGCACGGGGCTCACACTAGTTACCATGTAACAGAATGGTGGCTCACCCTACCAGGCTCACCACATTCCTGGATGGAACATAATCAGCCTAACACTTAAAGCAACCCATCAAATTAACACTTGTATAGTTCATTCCTATACTTGTCCATTCCAAGGTAGTTCAATCCCACACATCTTGAATGCAATGTTAATCCCACACATCGGCATGAAGCATATTTGTTTGTGTAGTGAAACTGATCTTTACCTCAAACACATGGCTTGTAATGTGTGATGGAAGTAATGATGAAAGTCAGACCCCATCAATTCCAATCAAGCACAAGAGATGAACAAGCTCCTTTGACAAATTCATATCCATAAAAAAAGTATGCTTCCTTTGTGAGAAAGTTGACATGCAAATACTCTAATCATGATCATTGAATTGAATGTTTGCCCTAACAAAGAAATCAACAACTAGGGCAAAATAACCCATCACTGATTGTTGGCCAATGACTGAACACCAATTTAGAAAATTCTAACAACGCAGTCAATTTTGTCTTATGTTAATTATCAATAAAAAAGACACCTATGACCAAATGTTTAACAATGAATCTTGTGTTTTGAAATTTAAAAACTGTAAAATGCCTTTAGGAAATTAAATGTTCAAGAATAAGGGACAAGACAACCAAATTTTGTGAGGTAGCATTTTGGAAGACATATTTACGATTGTTTCTATGCAATTTTTTGTTTGGTAATAAGGGTCCAAGGCAACATTTAACAATAGTGATGTTTTAGTAACATCATTATAAAAATAGTAACCAAGTGATGAATTTGAAGCTTCATGCATAGAAAAGTATACACAAGTGTTTGGAAATTAATCCCTTGGTGAACAAAAAAAACAATATACATGAACCCTGAATTTAATCATTTGTGCACATAAAAATAAACAATTGCCCTATTTTAGAGTAAACACCAAAATGATATACAACTCAATTAAAACAATAAGACAACTTTGGATACCATTGAAACAACAACCAAGTAAATCCATTAAACATTTTCCACCACAAATCATATAGTGCATTTTCCCACCAAAAATCATGAAAAAACAAGGCAAGGACAAACCTCACATAACTTTGTAATCCTAAAGTAAAAGCTTGTAATTTTGAATTAAGTATGTCACATCAAATAAGAAGTTAGTTGCAAAAGTTTCAATTTAAGATCAATAAACGATTAGAAGTCAATTTGGTTGCAACTGAAATCAAGAAAGAAGTAGAAGTAGACTTTGATGCAAAGGAGGTCACAATAGAAGTCCTTATTACACTTGAGATTAAGGAGGAGATAAAAATAATTCTCATCACATTTGCAATCAAAGAAGAAGTAGAAAAGCTTAAAGATGTGGAAATTGTATACAAAAAAATTAGATCTAATTGGCATATCGAAGCTAGTACAAAAAGACACAATCAAATATTCAAACTACTTCTATTATTGTTAAGTTTAGTAATCATCGCTTTACAAGTGCCATCACATTTTAGTAATAATGTGGGTTGTAGATTTCCTTTTCTTCCATCATGATGCACCTTAAGATACATTCCCATTGCTTGCACATGCACAATTAATGTCAGATTTCTATGACTTACTTGTTTCTTATGTGGAGGTGAAAGCTTATGCACTTCAACATTATTTAGATCTAACATATTTTTAGATATCTTGGTCTTTATATAAAAAACACCAATTTGTGCTTTTTGAAGACCTAAATAAAGACCCTTAAATGTTTAACAATTAGACCTAGGAGGAGTAGGTTGAAATGAGTTTGCATATGTGAGAGGAGGCCCTATAGCCATCTACCAAGGTTGCATTACTAGTAGATTGCTTTCCAACACATTTCAATGTGCTAAGATAACAATGGAATGAGATTTTAAGTATCAATTGTGAAAACCAAGAAAACCAACATCCCTAACCTACCACCTCGACAACATAGGTGAGTCAACATTTGCAACCAACCACAACATCAATGTTATCTTATCACAATAACAATACAAAATTCAATTAGAACTAATATACAACTGAATGCATTTAAGCAAAACATGTGGACATATTAGCAATTAGAAGATGCCATGAATGTAATGGATAGGGGACACACATTTTTAAAGAAGGCTAGCAAGTATTATAACATCCTATTGACCTCACTTTTAAATCACCTCAATGGTAAAACCATAAGTAAGAAAAATGGGCCCTTAAAATGTGTTAATGTCATAACAAGAAGATGAAGCATTAACCATTTGGGTTCAAAACATGCAAAAGGTTTGCTTATTTGTCACCTTTCAACAATTGAAATCGAAGGTTACTAAAATCACGCAAATTGAACCTACCCATTTTGGAATGATGTTTTAAAAAGTAGTTAGTGGTTTTAGTTCAAAAAATGTCATTCAAAAATTAACATACACCTTGTAGAAGGACTAGAAGTTTCTAGGGCAAAAATGTTAATTAGAGAAACATGTCATACCTTTTATCACAATTTAGAATACTTGTATACATAACACAAATACCCATTAGATCACATTTAGAATTCAAATGAAATAAGAATTCAAACAAGGTGACAATTTGATGCTAGGGTTTTGGCTAGGTGAGGTTCATGTGGTGTTTCGAAAATGTTTGACTATGAATTGTGTTATTAATGTTATAGGGATAACCTTGTTTACTTTTTACATTTTCAGAGGTTTAAGGATGTAAGAAGATTATAGAAAGTTATGTAAACTAGGAACATGCATGACAATGGAAAAAAATGATTGGATGACAAATTACTTTTTCAACTAATGGTTGATTTCTTTTTGCATATTTGTTCTAAGGGAGTCTTTCAAGAGTCCTACCACCCCAACAAACAACCATGAAAAGGATCAATTGGTGGTGAGCTTGGAAGATCCCACTCTTGGATCAAATGACTTAATTGGTCTAAGTTAAACTTTTAAAAGTTGTAGGACTAGTTAACCCATTGTTTTTGCCATGATCACCAACAAGGAAAAAAAATGCAAGGAACCATTAGTGGATTATTTTAATTCACACATGGTCACATCATACCAATATCTAGTAGTGCTGAAACATAAAGCATTGGACAAAGAAGTTGGTGATATAATTAGGGAGTTGAAAACAAAAGAAAAGAAGAGAGAACATAAAGAAGGGTTGAAAACACATTTACCTAAGCTAAGCAAACAACTCAAAGGAAAATTAAGAAAAATGATAAAGTTAAGTTTAATGACATAGGGTTTATTGTTGTTATTGAGGTTGATGGTGAAAGATTTCACAACAATTTTAGAATAGGTTTTGAGCTCATCCTCTAAAATATAGAGGTTTTGGTTTTGGAATTGTGTTTACACAACAAAGAAATGTTAGAAAACAAAAAATGGTGATAGTGCAACTTGCTAGTCATGTTCTAACCAAGTTACAACCTTCCATTCAATAACTAAAAATGGGAGAGGCAAGGGTTTGTAATGGGTTCTAATGGCATTAGTGATGGTTAGTCAAAAAAAAGAAAAATACAAAGAAAAATGATAGAAAGGTATGGGTGGTTTGTGATGAGTTCCATTAGTTTTGGTGATTTAAGGAGAAGCAAAAAAATGTTAGAATTTAGAAGAGAAAAAAAAAAAGGGACAATGAGTGAAAGAAGAAACAAGGACAAAGATAGAAGAGAAGGTTAAAAAGAAAAAAGAGAGGAACAAAGTAAAATTTGGGATAAAGAGAGAAAAAAGAAAAAATATTAAGAAAAAAGAGAAAGGGATAGAAAGAAAGTTCAGACATAGATAGAAAAAAAGGTTAGAGAGAGGTTGGGGTAAAGAAAGAAGTGAGAGTCAAGAAAGATGGACAAATAAAAAAATACACAAAGAGAGAGGAAAGGCAAAGACGAAAAAAAAGAGAGTCAAAGAACTAAATATAAAAAAAAAGAAGGACAAATTTGGACAAGTTTTTGTGTAAAAGGTTTATACGAGAGAGAGACGATGGAACAAAAGAAGTTGGTGCACATGTTGGTGATGGGGGCACTAGGTCAATAGAGGTTAAAAAAAAACAAAACAAAAAGAATAAAAAAGGAGAGCTCAAGAAGTCAAAGCTTTTTCAACTTTGAGTTTAAGTGGTTTTGATGACATAAATGTCAACTCACATGATGACAATCATCACCTTCTTATAAGAACGCAAAACAAACATTACCAAAAACAAATGAAAAAAAAAAGAAAGTAAAGGAAAAAAAATGATTAACAACTTATGTTCTTCATGAATGATGACAATGACAATCAAGCTACAACAATACAACGACAAGACAACAATCCCCATTAACACACATAAACAAAAAAAAATGGAGGCAAGCAAAGCTCAAGAGAATCAAGCTTAAGCCCTTTTGCCTTAGTCGAACTCATGAACCCTTGTGAGTCTTTTCATGTGATAGTGTCGGGTTTTCGTAGACATACAAACACAATTAGGATAGAGAGAGAAAAAATAGATAAGGAAAAATAGAGAGACATAGATAGACATAGAGAAAGGCATGCGGAGAGATGTGGAGAAAGATGGAAGAGAGATGTGGAGAAAGATAGAAGTATGATGTAGTAGCCATGAAGAGAAATAATTTTGACACAATGTCATTTGATGTTGTTACAAACACTGAAAAAGACACGCTTGATCTGATGGTGCTTAGCCTAGTGCCTTATTGTTGTAGAACAAAAGACATGAGACACAAAGCGGAGAGAGAGAGAGAGAGAGAGAGAGAGACTTAGAAAAAGGAGATAGAGCACTTTAAAAGAGAACTATGGGGGCCTTGGCTGCAATGTTCTTCTCTTAAATTTGGGGAGAGACGAAGAGATTACCTCATGTGGGATCAAGGGGGTTGTCGATCTTAACCTAGTAGCTTAATGTTCAAAAAAATTCTATTTCAAAATCTTAAACAGACCCATGGTTGTGTGGCTACTGTTGCAAATATTTGGAGTTATTACAATGTTTTGGCTACCAGTCCTCCTTCAAATGCTCGGTGTTACAATACACTTAATATGACCTTGGGGTCACTGAGTTCATAGGGTCTGGGAAAAGGTACCCCAACTGCCTGACTCTCTTGCAAAAATTTGCAGTATCCTAAATTCGAACCGTGACCCTTAGGGCCCAGGTTCAGGGGTTTTTTTTTTCTTCAAGTTTGTTAAGTAGGTCCACTGGCGAGGATCTCCTGCATTGTAAAATTAAATGGCAACTGTCGTAGGTGGGCTGTAGCAGCTTTACATAAGTGCTACTACAAATGGCGACCTAGGAAGTGCCTAGGTCTAGATGTGGCTAATTTAATTATTTTCATTTTAAAAAATGACGAAATTAACCCCTGAAAATCACAAAATTTTCTTGATTTTTTCCCATTTTTTTATTAAAAAATCGCCAAGTTACGAAATTTCGTCACAGAAAAAGAAAAGAAAACAAACTGTCCATGTTTAGGGTTTGCATTGGGTCCAACAGGCAATGCAAAGCAGGTGTGCTGCTGTGTTTGTTGTTGCTTCTTCTGTCCTGTGCGCTACGGTGCAGGGGTTTTGTGTACACAGGTGAGGCTTTGCAGCCATGGCTTGCGATTCGGCGACATGTGGCTCGTCGTCTTGCGGCTCCCAAGAAGCTTGTTGCGCCCCGCAGAAGAAGCCCACTGGTAGCCAGCTCGTGTTTTGCGTCAAGTGCAAGGAGGGAGTCGTTGCACGGGTTGTGGCCAATCAGTCGGAACCCATGTGTCTTGGGTGTCTTCATGCCAGTCTCCTCTCCAAATTCAAGACTGCCATCAACAATCATTCCCTCGTTACGCCATCCGACAACGTTCTCCTTGCCTTTTCTGGTGGTCCGGCTTCTAGGTTTGTTCCGTTTTGTTGCTCAACAAGTGGCCTGATTAAGGTTATAGATCATCCATCTCTGATCTCTTATGAGGTTCTGGAGCCTTGTGTTGTTTTCAGAAACAGTATCGCTGTTGTTTGTGGGTTTCTGTCCCTTTCTGATTGAATCGCCATTTAGTCTTTGCAGAGTGGCGCTGGAGTTTCTTCGAGAAATTAGGTCAAAGGCGCAGAGTGACATGGATGCCTCCAGGGATCAGCGCAGTGGGCTTACTGTTTTTGGTCTTGGTGTAGTGTTCGTCAATGAAGCTGCCGTGTTGCAAGTTTCTTCGGCTGATGCTCAGCTTGTCGAAGACGAAATCAGTTCAATTGTCTGCACTGGAAGCCCGCGGCTAGAAACTCTACACATTGCTCGACTGGAAGATGTATTCAAGAATGAGTGTTGTGCAAGTATTCGAAGTAGTATTTCACAGTCTCACGTCAGAGATGATGGTCTCGCTGGTGACGCTGCCACAGCGATGGAAACTTTGCATTTAGGTGGAGAACTTGCAGCAATCAATCAAAAGGAAAGTCCTATACTTTCTGCTCACAGTGCAGCAGGGTCCTTGCTGTTGGTGAACAATGAAGCCGCCATGAGTCCAAGTGCTGGCACTGAATGTGGGATTAGAAGTATAAGAGGGAACTGCATGGTCAATGAGAATGAGGAGACAAGAAGGCTGTCACAAAGGCTCAGAGCTTTGTTGGAGAGTGTACAGGATATGACAGGAAGGGAGGATTTGATTGAGTATCTTCGCATGCAAGTTCTGCAACAGGTCTGTAGCTCAGCCACTGCAAACTTTGCTGCAATCCTCCTTTGCATTCCTGCCTGCAGTATTTCAGAATTCTTCAGGAAACCTAAATTGTACCTGTGTTTTCAGATTGCTCCATTTTTGTCTTTCAAAAACCATTGAGATATATTTGTTTCTGATCCCTTGAAGAATTGGGGGACCTTATGAATGTTTCACAATTCCAGCATGTATGTGATTATGGAGCAACTGAACATGCCCGTGTTTGCAGAAGCATGAATGCTCTTGTTCTTTATTGGAGGGTGGGTCATGACCTAAATCCTGAGAATCAGGTGGCATTCACATGAGCAAAACTGATTGTGCAGGTGGCCAAAGAACATGGATACACCAAACTTGTGTTAGGTCTTTGTACCACACGTATAGCAGCACGTGTTTTAGCTGCAACTGCTAAGGTGATATAGTATATGCCTGAACACCCTCTCTCCTTGTGATGAGCTCAATAAGCTTTTTGTGATTGCCAAATGCATGATTTGTGGAGGACAATATGCTCAATATCAGGAAGCAGTAGTTCCTGAAAACATGCTTGAGTGGTAATTGAAGGATGAAGAGTTTACTTACCTTGTCCGAGATACAACACTGACCTACCTATTGCTGTTATCTCTATCTTGATGACATGTCTTGCAGTTGTTGATACTCTTGCACTGTACAGTACTTGCAACAAGCAGGACCAGGAATGCTTACTATGGACTAATTCTTTGCAGGGGCAAGGATATTCTCTGCCTGCAGACATTCAATATTTGGATTCTAGGTGGCCTGTTCCAGTGGTGCTTCCCCTGCGAGATTGCGTCAGTCGAGAGCTTGTCTTGCATTGCCATGCAGCCAAGTGCGTGATTCCTTTACTCTTTTGGACTGAATGATTGTTATTGTGGAGCTTTTCATGGCTCTTCCTTGTTCTGAAAGTATCATGACTCATGACCTTCATGTGACAGAGGGTCCAAGATTTACTGAGCTTTAGTAATATATGACTGATCTGATGGGGTGGGAATATGTTCTGCAGGCTGGTTACAGTTTTTATTAGGAATCTCTCTACTATGGCTGATAGATCAAGCAGTATCAACAACCTGGCCCACACATTTGTAACTTCACTTCAGGTAACTCCCCTGCAACACTGTGTATCATGGAAGGAATGAATACATTTCATGAAAATCTCTGTAGCCAGAGGAAAGGAAAGAAAATGTTGTAGAATCTTGTAATTGATTCCCACATGCATGCTGAAGTTACACCAGTGGAGATTGCATTGAGACAGTAGAGACACCATCATTTGGCTTCTTACTAAGAATTGTCATTATGTGCAGGAAGAGAATGCTTCAAGGGAATATACCATTGCCCGTACTGCTGCAAAACTGATGCCCTTTAGTTTCAACTACTCAGAATGTCCTTCAACATACCTTGCAAATCGTCGACGCAAAGATTTACTAGCTACTAACATTACTCCTTTAAACAACAAAGAGATGAGCCGCAGTTCAGGATCTGAAGTACTGTGTCCAGTCTGCAGTTCCCCATTGGATATGCTAGACTATTGCAACTCAGATACTGATAGAGTATCTTTGGAGGAAAACGGAAGGCACATTGACGAGGAAGATTTAGAATACTCTGGTGGTTCTGATAGAGGGATCCACTCTTTCACACACCAATCAATTGCTTTCCAGACAGTTTGCTGTGCCAGTTGTAGGTTCCAGATTCTTCCCAATGTACACACAAAGGGAATTCAGACATATGAGTTGTTGCCAGGATCCATGAGAGAGCGAGCTCAAAAACAATTTAAAGACAAGTACAGTTGGATGAGGTAAGATCCTATCCTTTTGTCTCACAGCTGTTGGAAGGCCCTTTTTGTCCTGCAATGTCTGAATGTACATTCAACATTAAGCCATTATCTTGTCTGGGCTTTGAGCTGCTAACTATGGGCAGCTGTCTCCTCTTTTTTTCTCTATTATCAGTTTTAAAGGGATAATGTGATGGAGGATTCATGCTGATCAGTAAAGTGTTATCTGTCAACAGCAATCATCAATTCTGTATCACACATTGAGGTTGGGTTTACTTGCAGACATCAGATTGAAGACCTATTGATTGAAGAAGATGGTGCTGAATCACAGACCTAGCAACATGAATTCGGTGTTTAAGCCCAAATCAACTGATGTTAATAACAGTTGCTTTTACCATGTCAGTGATTCTGTAACCCACCTTTTTGTTTGCAGAGTGTCCTTCACACAAAATGCCTCAAGATGGACACTGCATTTTTTCATTCATGGAGCATAGAAGATTGATCACTGTAGGTTACCTAGCTTCCACCTTAGGCATGTGGTCTTTATCTAATTCCTTTGTCTCCTGTGTCTGCAGTCTGTGCTTGGAGGAGTGATGCAAGGTTCTTGTCAACAGCATGCACTAATTCCAAGGATGAGCAGTCCATAGATGCTACTGGTTTATGGAATATTCAGCAAATTATTTGAAGTGTACTACTTTAATGGATGAATAAATGTGAAGGGAACAAAGCTAGAGTAGTGGCCAAAGGACATGTAATAATAAGTGGCACAGGATGTTTTCATGCATGCCTAGACATGTGCATGATGGCTGGTATGGGGGAAGAAAGTGCAAGGTAGGAATGGAAAAACCAATTAAGGCACTATGGTTACAGCACCTGTCATCAACAATATTTGCCAGTGGAAGTCAGCAAATATTACAAGGGTTGGTCTGGTTTTGAGTTCACTATCAGAAGGATCTCTCAATGATCAAACCCGGCAGGGAAGTTGACTGTTAGTCTGAAGCAGTTCCTCTGATTTTGTATAGATGCATCCCATATTCACAGCTTCATGTAAAGAAAAGGTGCTGTCCTACTGATTGGATAACATTGGGTTGGATGGAAATAGAGTAGTTTGTTGGACTGTTAGAGATTGAGCATGTATGTTGCTCACTGGAAGTCTGTTGTGTCACTAGTTGCTGTTCTGACAGCTTCATTGATGATACTTTAAATTTTGGAGGCACTGGTGATTGCTGCTGGTAATGGATGTGGAGGCTGAAAATCAGAAGGTTCTAGAAGTAGTGCATACCACCTGTTGCTTAGAGGTGAAGCATAGTTGTGGTTCTGGAAGCAGGATTATCAGAGGGAGAGGGAGAGCAAGATGCTAGGAAGGCAATTATTCTTTCTGGAGAGTACTGACCAGGGTGTGAATATTCAGTAGATGGAGAAGATCAGGTGGGTGCATAGGAGTGAGGTCTGATCAATCAAAACCTAAAAACGATTACTATTTTGGCAAGAGGATTGTATGAAGGCCAAAACATGTGAATGAGAACCTTTGGTGTGCAATTTTTTGTGCATCTGATGAATAAATTAAGGCATCTGTTTAATTTATTCAGGTTCATTGCTTTCAAAACAGACAGAAGTTAAAACATAGGAAATTAACAAAATTTTGAAATTTTAACCTTTACTTCACATATGTTGAAAATTAACAACAGAACAATGAGAGAATAAAGATGAGTAAAACATAGATTTACAATGAGCTCTCTCTTCAACCTTCTGTGTGATCACACTGCAACTTGTTACAAATTTTACAATCCGTCTCTAAGCTTTAGCCAACTTTGAATAAGTGATAAGCATCGCATATGTAAATATTATTTCCCCTAATACTACATGCACAAAGTCATCATCCCATGCAAACGTTACCTTCACCATAGCTGGGGTGAACATTATATGCAATGAAATATTTAACTCACCTTAACTCAAGTAGATCTCATAATTCCAAACATTACTTTGATAGGATGTTGACATTCTACAAGATATGATATAAGTACAAAGTTGTGAATTCTTTTTAGTTTCAGAATAAATCATGTACACATTTAGCAATTTTTCATAAATATAATTGTAAGTAATAATCAATGCTAATCAATTGACTTAATCAATGCCCATCTTGAACCTTGAAAAAGATGATGTCAAAGTGATGACCTTTTTTTAAAAGCATTTCAAGGTCAAGATTTTTTTTTCCTTGGTATTTGAAAGCACCTAGCTGCAGCACATGGAAGATGCTTTCACCAATTGAAGAGACCTACCACCATTCGTACATAACTTACAAAACTTTCAGATATTCAAACAAACAACTCATTGCATAATGGCTTTGCCCTTTAAATGTTGTGCATAAGGACAATAAAATATTCAACATACTAAATTGGAAACACATGGAAACACATGGTGGTAGCATGTTGAAGCCCAAGTAGATACCATGCAAGAAAATGTTTGTATACTTTGTAGTACAAGGCCAGCTCCAACTCATGTTCGGCGATCAAATTTGAAGATTCCATGTTGAAATATAAAATATTCTTGAATATTCTTACAGATTCTCTATTTTCCTTCAACAAAAAATTGTTCTTGAGTTGATAAGAGAAATTTTGAAATCTTCAACATTTCTACAAATAATTTAATTGGTGTTGAAGCAGTCCATGTACTATGATAGTAGACTACACACGACCCTAGAATGTAGGGAACCTACCATTATTTTGGCCCATTTCTGGCTGCATCACAATGTGTCTACCCTGAAGGGCTGAGCCAATAAAAATTACGTTGGAACTTGCTACTTTACTTTACGCTGGGGAAATGCCTGCTCCAGTAGGCATTCCCCAAGCCGTCACCAGTAACACCGCCATAAACCAAACCGTGTTTTGGGATGCACGTACGACCTGTATGTGGATATGCCACGTTCCTGTTTGCAAACGTGGGCGGTATGGGTAAGCCTACTTCGAGGCCTCAAATTCCGATTAGGAGCTCATCCATGCATGCGCCAAATCTGGGAAGATGCTCATCTGCATGTTCGACTTGTGTGGAATCGACGCAGCGAGACCATTACTATCAGCACCAAGCGCTCACAGGGAAAACTCTCCAAGGGAATTGTGGGACCAATATTTATTCTAATTTTCCCATTGTGGAAATAGGGGGATCATTGTATTTTCCCATTGTCAAACAAACCATTTCATGTTTGCGTAGGGGAAATTCATTCCAGTTTTTCTTGATGGACCCACAGGAAACCATCAAGAAATCCTTAAAAAAAATTTGTTGTAATTAAGATTTGTATAAAAAAAGTCGGAGCTCGGAAGTTCATATGCGCCCAAATCTGGGAAGATATTCATCTGCCTGCCTGTCCGAGTTGTGAGGACTCGCGGAAGCCGCGGTATTATTCCTAGTGTCAAGATCAAACTTGCACGTTCTGGATTGTAGTGCAGGATCAGTTGCTACACACTTTCAGACGTTGCAAAACATAACATTAAACCTGTACAAAGTTGTGATCAGCTTTCTGTAACGCAAGAGAAGTCTTCACTCTAACTTGCTAACTACTTTCACTGCGAACTATGCTTCTCGAACTGCATGGGTTTAGGTCATGCCAAAGTGACCGTGCAAAGGTGATCTAACGCTGTTGCAAATACTTGAGCCGTGAGCGCTCTCGCGAATAGGAGACCCAAGGTACACATAGCATCTTGTTGAGGGCTCGTTTACGAAAGTTCTGCAGTCGCTACCGCTTAACGGCGAAGGGTGACCGATGTCAATGCAGTCGATGCCAAAGTGGGAGAATGTTGGGCTTACAGTCAATGTCCCTAAAACCAACGAGGCAGTGCCAGAGACAAGCAGCTTGATGAACATGGAATGAAAGACGTTATCGTAGAACATCCCTGCACAAGAACCAGAATGACACAACGCGCAAGCTGCAATTTAAGTTTGGTTTTTCTTTCTAGCTATAAATTCCATGAAAAGAGATGGTTTTTTTTTTTGCTTTGATGGAATTGGAAATCAAATCAGGATGCATCCACAATGATAGTATTCTCTTAATGCTACCCTCATGTGCGAACTGCACTGGAGCATAACTGGACGTGGTGTGTCAATGCGCTCAGTACCTCTTGCACATAGTGTTTTACGCAAGTTTATCTCTTTAAGAGCATCTCTAGCGGTGCTTAGTATGTGATCCTACACAGTAAAATTGGAGAAGAAATGTCAAAATATGTCGGTTTGGCTTAGGAAAATGGTTTTGGCTCAGCATAATTTCACAATTTGCTGGTAAAAAGAGTGTAATAATAAGTATGATCTGACTCATGATGAGTTCGTAAAAGCCTTTTACGAAACAACGTTGTGCTGTGCACATTTTCTGTAATAAATATGACTTGAGTGTTTCTGATTGGCCCAACATAATGATTGGTCCAGGTGGTTTGCTATTAATAATCCCCCACCCATTTGCTGTCCCGATTTTAGTTTTATGGGTGAGGTGGCAAAAAAGTACATAATGTGAAACATATTTTTGCAAGGTCACATACTAAGCACCGCTGGAGATGCTGATATTTGCATTGCCTCCTCACATACTCAGCATTTCCAGCGGTGCTTAGTATGTGAGCAGGCAATGCAAATAGGTGGGAAACTACTAATAGCAAACCACCTAGACCAATAATTATGATTGCCAATGAGAAACACAGATCATTATTACACTCTTTTCTAGCAAGCGTACCGCTTTGCTGCGCCCTTTACTAGCCTCAACAAACTCTGCACATATGCATAAACAAACATTTTCGTGGGCCAAACCGGCATGGGTTGGCATTTCTTCATCCAATTTTACTATGTAGGATCGCAACCTGAGCACGGCTGGGATGCTCTTAGGTTCACCTACTGAACAATCAGAACAGTGGACCTAATCATGTTCATGGTTTTATTTTTAAAAGTGGGGAGGGCATTTCAAAAAATGGAACACCCAACATTTTCCAACAAATCCAGAGGCACCCCAGATAACAAAGGGAAAAATATGTTGGGTCACATGCCCTCCAATTACACAGAAATCAGGCTAGGTCTTCACAACATAATGTCATCAATTCCAATACGTTTGCAATAGATTAATAATCAATAAATACAATTCGTATAGGGTAAGGCTCCCCATTGAGGAGATTATGTGTATGGTAACAACCTCAAATCACAGGCATGGCCAGAATAAGGACCCACACCAGGTGGACCTAATTCTAATAATACTTGTGGCCAAGGGTGTTACCAGGTGTAAAAATCGATGATTTGAAAGAATAAAATTTAAATTCCTTGTGCTATCCGAAAGGTACCCATTGAGTATCATAAGAAAAAACAACACAAGGCATTTCAAAAAATGGAATGCTCACAAGTGTGAACATTTGTTCTCCAAACTGCCTTCCAGGTTCCTACTTTCTATAAGCATTCCTCCAAATATGGTACAAATCTAGTCAAAGATATTTACATGCAAGGTAAAACATGAACCCTATTACATCACCAAAATAAGGGACTTGGGGAAAAAGAGAAGAAGTAGAGAGATGCTTGTGTAGGCTAATTTAATAAACTACCATGTACTTCACACTCTTGTGAACTAAATCCTACTAAAAATCCTACATTGTTATTTCTTTCCAATATGTTATTGTAAATTTTTTTTCTTTTCATCTAAACTATCTCTCAACACTTTAGTGTTAGGACATTTTTTTAAAAACATTAAAATTCATTTAGCACAACTTTATCATGTTTTAACAGTCTTAAAGCAATGGTAGGGGATTTTCAAAAGCTTAAAATGTTATTTTTCTAATTTAACTAATGCAGGTTTTTGGTGAGAATCCAATGTGCTTGCAATGGGGGAAAAGTTGCATGCTTTTAAAAATTATTAATGTTGTTTTGGATTGGAATGTAAAGATAACACTGTTCATTGAATGTTGAAGTCCTCTTTGTGCCCTCAAAATATTGTTTGTACGCAAAAACACTAAATCCAATTAGGAAACCAATCTTTTGCGTGGAATGGATTGAAGTATTGCTTTATTGTGCTAGTTTACACCCTTACACCAAACACCTGAGTTGTATCCATTGGCATAATATTGTAAGAGTGGTTTTTTTCCCCCATTATCAAACTTTTTATTTTGGTGAAGTGATTTGGAATTTTTTTTTTGGTTTATTGCACTACTTTACACCTATGGCCAAACACTTGGGTTGCTAGGTTGGGCAATGTTTTATTTTGTAGAAGTACAAGGAACCACTCCCATTACCAAACACATTATTAATTTTAATTGGGAGGTAAACAACACCCAAATGTTCCAAATTTATCCTATGGCCAAACATAAAACATTCTGCCCGAGTGTGAGTAATAAAAAAAACTAAACACATTTGTTTGTCACCAGAGGTTTGATCATAAGGTGCAAAACGCACGCTGGCCAATTTAAGCAAGGACCTTTTGACTGGCCTAGGTCAAAACTTTTTTTGTCCTAAGTGGTCACCAGCCTGTGTTTGGTGATGGGTGCAGCTACCCTGGATTTGGGAGTCAGAATTGTAGGTATTCACCAGTTTTTGTCTAAATACGTTGCATCGGCCTTCTTGCCACTTGTTGTGCCTCCATTCCTGCCATGTTTCCTCCTCGTCCTTGCACCATCATCTGATGGATAGAGCTAGCCTACTAGTGTACTATATGTAGCCTATAACCTATAGTGAGAAATCAAATGGTAAGTAGTCATTAGTTGATATGATGAAATTCTAACACCCATTTGTCGGTGAATTAGCACTCAGCACCTTTTTTTTCTTTTTTTTTCCCTGGCAAACTCGCGCAAAATTGCACCGAAATTGTTTTCTAAGAAGAATTTTTTTTTTGGCAGATTCTTGCAATTTTCATGAAATTTCATCACACCCCAACAACAAAGAGTTTCTCCAGATTTAGACAGCTTCCTAGTGTTAAGTCAGGTTTTTCTGCCAGGTTTTCAACTGTTTTGAGAGTTTTCCAATATCTTGTCACCATCAATGCGAAATCCTTGTTTGGATTATCACCACTAGTGCTAGGGTAGACCGGTCAGTGATTGAACATTTAAGCACTCAGGGCAGGCCGGATCCAAGGGGAGGGCTCTGTTGTTTCTGGTGTCCAAACAAAACTTGAACACTTTACTCTTAGGTATTTGACACATTTACAATAGTCAAAAATGGATTAGAAATGAGAAAGTTACAGACCCCAAAGTAAACGGTTCAAGAACTCAAAAAAACAAACCACTGAACGCACACCAAAGCCGGTTCCTGAACACCCAATAGAGTCTTTTTATGTTGCTCTGTTACTATTAGAGTTCTAAGATGATTTCTTGTTATTTTTTCATTACTCTTTTGCACTTCAAAGATGATTTCTAGAGCTTGAGGTAGCACTCCCATAACATTTCACTCAAAATGAAGCACATTTGATGAAGATTTAAATGAGTGTTCGGCCATAGGCAAGCAATTGATGATAAGCTGGCCTACCCTGCAGACATCACAAAAATGATGGAAAAAAAAGGGCTGATGGTAATATGTTCCATCATGTGACTTGTATGGTTATATGGAACCATACATTATCTTATCCCGGGACCACGTCACATCCGAAGAAATGTAGACTTTTTTTAAATTTCTAGTTTTCTCTATGGAACGTTCAAGAGAGTTCGCAGTGTTCAGGACAGTGTATGGAACGTTCAAGAGAGTTCGCAGTGTTCAGGACCATCACACTGGAGTCTTCTAGAAGATACAAAAGGCACTGCCAACATCATTCGTTCGTTCATCGTAGTAACAAGAGCGCTATAAGTTCCCGCTTTACTTCCAATTCCCAATTGCGTCAATCCCATTCTCCTCTTTCCTGTTTCCATTTCCACTACTAGCAGTTTGAGTTTCGATTTCCACGGAGATATTACTGTTGTTGCTTCACTCCTAAATTTTGTTCTGCTGTTGTTCCAATTGTGCAAAGTTAGTTTGCGGTTGTTTGTTTGTTCCGATCTTGCACAATTAGTTCTGCTCCTTGCGACTTCTGTTTACATTGTCCGGAAAAAGGACTTGGTACTCATCACTAATATTATTACTCGCCATGGCGGTGACACCTTTCTTCGGCAGAGGACGCAACAACTTTCTCGATGTTTTCGAACTCGGAGTCTTCGACCCGGTGGATCACTGGCCAAATTCTTTCCTGGGGAAGAATGCGGGAAAAGACGTGGAGGCAGTTGCCAACACGCGGGTGGATTGGGTCGAAACTCCCGAAGCTCACGTCCTCACTGCCGATTTGCCGGGTATGTACAACGCTGCCCTCATGAACCATTTCTTCCACCCCGTGTTGTGACATGCAGAAAAGGACCTCGAAAATATTCACAGGTTCGGAACCGTGAGGAAGAATTGGGAACATATAATTAGTGTGCTACGTTGCCGATAGGTTCTACGAATGTGAATATTTCACGATGCATTGGCATTACTCTCGATACTGCCTTCATGAGTTGAACAGTTCTTGTCACAAACCGTTTGTATACTGTCGCGAGCTGTTAAGGGTCTCTTTTTAGGTTGTTGTGATCACAGTAAAGCAGGGGCAACAGTGTGCTGCGGCCTTTTGTTTTCATTTTGGAGCACTAGTGGCGATCATCTCCAAAAAGGATCTAGCATTGGTGGTGACAAGTTGTTAGAAAACTCTCAAAACAGTATAAAACCTGACTTAACTCTAGGAACCTGTCAAAATTTGGCGAACTCTTTTTTGGGGTTTGATCAAATATGGCTTTTAAAACTTTTTTGGGTGCAATTTCGCACCAGTTCGCCAGAAGAAAAAAAAAAGGCTGGTGTGCTGTGGTCACAGCATCCTAGATAATGGAAAGCCATTGACATAGGGTCTTGTTTCTTGCTACAAGGATTATAAGTCTAGTTACTATTACTGCCCCTTTTGGTGCTAACTTTGGGAAGTGAGGTTTTGGAAGTTGTGCAGGTCTGGAAAAGGATGATGTGAAAGTGACACTAGTAGGGGAGCGAACGCTGGAAATAAGCGGCGAGCGTACCCGTGAGGAGGAGAAGACCACAGATACATGGCACCGTGTCGAGCGTTCCCACGGAAAGTTCTTGCGGCGTTTCCGCTTACCGGAGAACGCGAACGTCGAGGCGATCAACGCCAAGGCTCAGAACGGTGTGCTTACAGTTACCATACCTAAGATCGCCAAGAAACCAGAGCATGAGGTAAAAGTGGTGAAGGTCGAATGATGATGGGGAACGTTCTCGAACACAAGATCATAACTAAATGCCCTCTTGAGTACTATATACACACTAGTGCCTCCGTTTGAAATGGATTACAGCGACCGTATGTGTTTCTATGATATAAATTGCATTGCAGCGCATCTCTTCTTGTTTTGTTTTACAAGTTATTAGATGGTGCAAGTATGTTATTGCATAACTAAACAAAAGCCAAGTCTTCTGTAGCTGATGCACTCTTTTCAACCTACAGTGGAATATAGCAGCATAACATTTCCCACTAATTTTTCTTCTACGCTCTGCCTTTGGATTTTATTGGCACAATCGATTTGGTTGTGAGAAGGGTTTTCTTTTTTCTTTTTTTGGTTTTTTTTTCCCCAATCATGTGGTATCCAAAATTTGGTTATAACTTTTCCAGAAAATTAGAAAAATTAGTCATTTTTAAAAGTAATTTCACTTGCTTACCATGTAAGCAATGAACTCCCAAGATGTAAAAGTAGATCACATTTGTTTCATTTTATCTCATGGGTAATTCAATTTTAAGTATATAATTTATGAAAGAGCTTGTGGAATTTAAGACAACTAAATGTTTTGATATAAGTTGTAAAGAAATGGAAATAGTATAGAATTGAGCAGGGTTTTTTTTCTTTTATTCAATTTTGTGATATTGTGAAAAAAAAAGAAAATTAGTCAAATTTGCAATAGTGAAACAAATATTTTAATATTTCATAGTTTTTCTTGTTAAAAGAATGACAATTTTATCCCCCCAGAAAATGAACAAAACAAATACACCAAAGTGAGTAACATAGCAGTGTTGTGGTCATGTAATGCACTAGGAATGACAATGATATAATGACAAACAATCTCACAATAGATAATTTGTGACATTGACTCATGAAAAAATTCCATTGTATAAAAGTTTATGTTTCACCCCTTTGTACACACCATTTACCTATGATACCTACAATATGTGCAAATCAACAAACATAGATATGCAACATCATGAATCACAAATCAGCCATTGAGGCTTCATGGTCATTAAAGGCATGTTGGTAAAATTGTTGTCTACCACCCTACTTTTGAGTTCTCTTACTTAGGAAAGGTAGCTAGTAAATCATTGTCAACTTTTGCACTATTCACCACAGCCACATCTCTTTATTGGACTTGATTTCTTCCCTATGGTTGTATTCTATTCTTATTTATAGTGTTTAGCTTCCTTCCACAATTGCTTTGACATTAAAGTTTACCAACCCTAAAATTTGGAAAATCATTCTTGGAAGATTAATACTATACCTCATATTTGAACATTGTCTATAAGTACTGATAAATGTACAACTTGCACTATTCTTGGAACTTGTTCAACTTTCAAAATGAAGTCTGGACATGTGTTGTAATAGTAGTATAGTCAATTTGCAAAAGGTTAATAAAACAAATTGAGGCCTTCTTACACCAGGCTTATTTCAAACTTTGCATATCTTATGTTTTACACCCATATCAAATCAACCAAAGTGGAAGATAAGCCAGTATTTTTAAAATGATGAAAGTGGAAGATTTCACATGTATGGCACTTCAAGATTTGGAATTTACAATGGTGTGAAATATATGACTCTTGGTTGTGTGCACCAACCACAAGATTGCAACACATACCAAGATCATGTCCATATCTACCACATGTAATACTACTAGTGGTTATAAGAGCATAATACATAGATTGGAAGTTTAAAATTGCACTATTCTAAGACATTAGCATCATGGTGGTGGTTAATTCTTGATTTTTTTCTTCAGCACATTAAGAGTGAAGAGATAGGCATGGGATTTTACTAATCTCAATCTGTAAAGGCCGTTTGTAAACCCTATGGAAGAAGAGGTATGGCTTGTTTTCCATCTTGTTTCTTCATCCTTCAAGAATCTAGCTTGGATTAATTTCGAGCTAAATCTTCTATCATGTCTTCCCAGTATCAGTTTGTTTGTTAACATTTAAATCATGTGCGTAAAGTTGTGTAGATGAATATTGGAAATGTAGAACATCCATGTGCTAATGCATCTCAAAATGTAACAAAATCTGGGCCGTATGATAGAATTGAGATTGTCTATCCTGGAACCTTGTGCATAACAAAAAACTATCTTTCCTAGATATTTCACCAGATGACAAAAATATTACCTGTAAAAAATGGGGAACTTTCAGTCTGCCAACTAGGAATGATTGAGTGAGAGAAAATCCACATTCTCTTCCAACATACCTTATCACACATGAACAACCCACAGGGCTATCACACATGCCAGCATTTAGATGATTAGTATTCTCAATGTAGATCTTCACTATTTATATTTCTCTGTAGGTCCATTGAGAAAAATGTAATCTCACATATCAAGACTTGGTTCAGAAGCAATATTTTGCCAGCAAAACCTATTACCATTTGTCTTCAAATAAGGGGTGCCACCTCTGCCACATATAGGTGGTTGAAATGGTTAAAATTTACTTCCAGATATTTTCTCCTATTGTGTCATTCTTGTTAGACTGTTGAGCACAAGACAATAAAACTTTAAATGGACGCAATTGTATTGAAGAACAGAGTTACATATATCGTGGCATCAAATCTCCAATTCCCACTTTCAAGCTAAAATTCACAAAGATATACATCTACATGGAAAATCCAATGGGTTAGAAAAAGCAGTGTATGTTGATATCTGCATTGGACCATGACTCACACAAACCTGTGTGCCCCAAGTTGTTAAAACTTGTTCAGGATCCATCTTGTTGTGAAAAATAGATCAAGACACATCACAATTTCTCCATGGAAAGTTGGTTGTCAAACTCCTCATCACTCATGGTATTGTATGCATGCCTTGCATTATAGAGGTGAGCATCATCACGATCTCTCTGGTAAGTGAAGTACAAGGGAGTGTAACACATGCAGCAAAGACCAAATGGAATGGCCATCACGGTAAAAAGGCCACGAGAGAGGGCCAGTGCCTCAGCTGGGGAGCCCAATTCAGGAATCACAGTATTGGTCCTATAACCATAGACTCTCTCAGCCAACAACCCCACCATGGGTGCTGCTATAGCTCCAAATCCTCCCTCAAAAGCACGATCAAAAGAATAGATGACAGTGCGATTCTGCTCAGGGACAATGTCTGCAAACATGGGGTTATTTGCACATGCTTGACACCAACTAATTGTCAATCCCATACACAAAAGTGTCATTGCGAAAAGACCCCATCTTTCAGAGTCTTGTGGAAGGACATACAGCAACAGCCAACAAAATGGAATCCCCATGAATGATGAGAATTGAGCACACATTATCCGGCCTTTCCCTGGAAATCTTTGCTCAAACCGATCACCACACCAGCCCCCAAACAAAGCTCCAATGCCACAACTGCTCGAAAATATGACCATTAAGCTTGCTGCACCATTGTGCCCAAATCCTGATACAAAGGTCAAGTGATAGAGGGTTATTAAACATAAGCAATTTGTAGGCATACTCCATAGATAAAATGCACGCAATTGAATGCATTGATACTAAAGACTGTAAAAGGTACCAAAGTATGCATCGTACACACTCTCACAAAAATGTCAACAGCTACAAATTGGAAGAGTTAGTAGATCAACTTGCCTATGAGCTCCAGCCACATAGTAAAGAACACCATGGCCATCCATGGCAGTGACCCAACAAGCCCTTGCATTACGATAATCTGGAATGTTCTCACCCTAATGACGGAATTAACAGCCACCCAAGAATCCAGCCACATGCTGTGAAGACCCTTCTCCTTTTTGTTTCTGCCCATAATTGTCAACAAAACAGTACATCCAGTGCTTGAGTTCAGTGCAACATCTATCTCAACAAGGAAAAGATCAAAAGTATTTGATTCTGGAGTGCATCTGAGATATTGAACTGAAAACTAAGTTGCATGTCTTGCCAGTTGGGTAACTTCTGTTGCCCAGTTTCCTGCCAGGGATTCTGGTTCCCTTGCTTCTGCCAGGTATGTCTGGCAGTTCAAAGTTGTATTACACATTGCTGCGTGACATGCTCCACAAGGCCCATTTGAAACACTTGATCTAACCTGAAAGCCTATCTTCTTCATTAAGTGTACTTAGCTAATTGTACCCCATGGGCCAGGGAGAAGCAAAAATAACAGAGAAACAAAATGGCATACCCATTTGTGATCCTGTCGCTACTTATGCCGCTCTTAGAAAGCCTGTCTCGAGGGTCAACCACAAATGTATGAACCAGCCAGCCAATGAGAGAACTTACACAAGCCATCAAGAAAAATGCCAAGCGCCACCCAGGAATACCCCCAAAATTGTAGCCGGCCATGACAGTAGCTGACGTGCTACCAGCAATGGCTCCAACTGACCCTACTAGATTTAACCACCCAAAAGCAACCCCTCGGCCACTCTCTGTATAACTATCAGCAATAAAAGACTGAAGAGCAGGCACAACAATTGCAAGCCCAATGCCATTAACGGCCCGAGAAAGGGCACATTGTGTGAAGGTCAGGGAAAAGGCCACAGCAGCCGTGGAAAGTGCCCAGAATAGGGTACCAAGGCCTATTATCGACGGTCGGTAGTATTGCATTGCTAGCATTCCAGCCAGAGGGGAACACAATGCTTGTACAACAGTTCGTATAAATGTGAGTGATCCAAGGTCTGATGGGCTTGCTTTGAATGCTTGTGAGACTTCTTTGTACACTGCTGGTAGCAAAGTCTCATCTGCCCTCTCCAATACAGCAGCTAAATTTATAAGCAGCAGTGATAGTGACATCCCACATAGTATCTTTGTCTGCATGACAAGAGCACAAGTGCTGAATGAGAGAGGTGATCAAAGCAAACAAATATTTCATCTACTTTTTTTAAACCTGATCGAAATTTCATCATCCATGGTATGACCTGCATCTGACCCGACAACCATGTGAAGTGAAGACAAATATGGACATGTTGTTCAAGTTCCCCAGAGTAATCACAACAGAAATTCATCTCAAAGCTGTGTTACCAAGAAAGGAATGCCAAGTGAAGCTGGGAATCTTACTCTTGAAGAATACAACATATTGTTGTTTTGTAAAGTATGGACCTTTTGCAGAGCTCTTATGAGACAGAAAGGCCAACTAGACGCATGATATCACATTCAAGATATGCTGCAGTACAAATGTTTAACAACTTGTTGGGTCCTTGGGTTTTTAGGGTTTTGTGCTGAATCAAATGCTTGACTCCGAAAGATCATGACTGTAGAATGAACATTCAGTGATGATATAGGTCATGTCAACTCCCTAGACACTCCTCATTCAAATGAGATCTGCAAGAAAATAATCCACGAAGAGAAACCCCAAAATTAGTATGTAGTAAAAGCAGAATTAGGACCTGTAAATCCCCATGCATCACTTGCTTCCTTGGGATTTTCTAAAACCACATTCCTATTGAGTTGAAGCGATAAAAAGACATTACTGTTGAAGTGCGATGCCTTAAGGTTACAGGGTGTAAAAGGTTGCAGGAGCTGCTGCTACAATATTGGTACCCTAAAACCCTAAACCCTAAACTGCTAGTTTATCACATTTTTTCTTCAGCTTAACAGTATCACATCCATGTCCACAAACGAATACATTTGGCAGCTAATTTCTGGACATGCTAGAGCGGATAAAAATTTAACTACTGATTTTTCCCAAAGAAACAGAAACCAGCATCAAAGTGTGAAGTTTCAGTACAGAAAAATATTCAATATACACCTGCAGCCGGATGTGATCTAGTGACAAGGATTTTGAAGAGAACCTGGAAGTACTCTTGAAAACAAGAAACTTGGGTATTGTTGGTTCAAGTGCGCCAGCCCTCAGATTCCACTATGCTACTGCTGGTTGAAAACAAAAACTTGATCTACATGTACCAACATATGGAGAAATAATGCCATGTCAATAATTTGAGTTCTTGACCTTTCCTCCAAGTTGTGGGTTCTTGTGATGGCGAAAGATTGCCTAGATCCGAGATTGTGGGTATCGATATCTAGTCTACTAGAATTCTTTGACACACCGAATGCAAATATAAGATCACAATCAATGTTTGAGTTCTTGACCTTTCCAAGTTGTGGGTTCTTGTGATGGCGAAAGCTTGTGCCTAGATCCGAGATTGTGGGTAAAAATATCTAGTCTACTAGAATTCTTTGACGCACCCAATGCAAATCTAAGATCACAATCTGCTCTGCGATTCTCGTGTACCGTACTCAGCTTCTAAATCATCAGCCTCTTAACCTAAAAAGGACACTGGCAACGTGGGTTATTTTCTTTTTTGGGCCGAAATGTCGCCACGTAGCGAATTTTTTTTTAAAAACGGGAGCTGCGAATCCTACAAAGGGCTTTTCTTTTGAGAAAATGGCACAAAGTCGTCATAGTTGGAGGAGGGAAAATAATAATAATAATAAAACCAATTCGCCAGATTTAGATCATAACTTCTAGGATGTTGCCAGAATATAACAGGGTTCCAAAAAGATTTTGCTTAGTCTCTAACTTCTTATTACACACTAAACTATTACTTCTCTCAAGAGCAGCCTTTTTCTTAATGAGCGAAATTTCGCCAAAAATTGTAAACGCGAAATAAAGAGACCGCCAATTGGCGACAAAACGCGAAATTAGAAATAAAAAAATTGAAAATGAAGTGTTTTTGAAGCAGGGTTTTTTTTTCCAAATTCCTCATATACGTGCGCTGGCGTGGATCCCCAGCTTTAATTCGCATTAAATGGCGAGCTACACGGACTCACTGTCTAAATCTGGCGAATTCTTCCTTTTTCTTCTAAGAAATATGGCGAATGTTTTGAAAGTTTTCAAAAGAAAATCCATTGTAGAGGTCGCACTGGGTTTTTTTTTTTGGGTCGCCAGTTGGCGAAATTTTGCCAAAATGACAACACTGTAAAAAATCTTCAAGCCTACACACAACTCTATTCCGCTGAACATTGAAAAATTTAAAAGGGACGCCCCTTCACCCCATGACGCTAATTCCCATTGGGTTTCTGAGTTTCACCACCGCCCCCTCCTTTTTTTTAATCTCACCCTGTTTATAACCAAACTCAGGGTTCTGGTGCTGTGTTTTCCTTACTTTACGGATATCTCTATTAACCCCTTTTTTTTAATCTCACCCTGTTTTATGACCAAACTCAGGGTTCTGGTGCTGTGTTTTCCTTACTTTACGGATATCTCTATTAACTTATCCTTAAATAAAACTGCAGCTCTTAACAAGAAAATGTTGAAATTTTTAGAAAGTTCTATCTCACTCCATGAGATTGCAATTCTAGCAAATTCAAATGTTAAGGTTTTTTTATGCATAAAGCACTCTGAAAATTTTCCTAGATTATTTGGAGGGCACCTTGTATCCATAAATACCATAGCCTAAGGTCAATTTTGCCACTATAAAAAATTATATATATATAATTTATTTTAGCATAATGAAATTATTATTATTTCATCCATTTGAAAGTAGAATTTTTTTAATATTTGTCACATGTTGGATGTACATACTAACACAACCTCCTTAGTGATTGTATGTGTATCTCATTGCATGCTTAACTTTGTCAAGATCAAAAATCAATTATAGTTTTTCCTAACAAGATCACCAAACATTTGGAAAGTTATGAATCAAAATGATTTGTTTATTGTTGTTTCATTTTGTATTATTGAAATCATTTGAATGTCATGTGCAAGATTCGGAAGAGATGAAAAGGTGATTTTTTAGCACCTATAATTTTTGATTGTTTGAAAGTCTTTTTGAGTTATGAATGCTAAGAAATTTCCTTGACATGATTTTAGTGAATGCTTTTACAAGAGCATGTGACTCAATTTGGAGTTTCTTGTAATTTTTTTGGTTGAATTCAACCTTCCGACATCTACCTTGTTATAAAATCTATTTTCTTTACCTACAATCACAATAATATATCTATTGATAAGCATACTTCAAAGAACTATAACGAGAACAAATTATGCAAGCATGAATATTCATAATTTCATCCTTATCTTGTCTTAAACCTACCTATTCTTTAATGCATTAAAATGGTTTCACCTAGAAGTTTACAACTTATAACCTTCTTCAACCACCTACTTATTCCATTCTTGATAGTATTCATAAAATTAACATTTTTTTGGATGATTTATAGGTATAGATATGTTTTTGCTTTGGGTAGTGCAAACCTCTCCCTCTTTCCAATTGCACCAAGTCCTCAGTAAAGAAATTTAAATATTCAAAATCCTAGCACACCAAACCATGATCTCCAAGTTGTTTTAGAAGATTGGAAAGGAAGAGCATGAAGAGGCCTTATGTCGTGAAGAAGAAATGTTGGTAGTTGAAAATGACAAGATTAATATGCAAAAATCCACAATGAAGACAACTAAACACCCAATTGGAAGGCCAAATTTGCAACTTCAATTGACATTACATTCATTCGACAAACAAATAAAATAAAAAAATGATGAAGAAGCAAGTAATCAAAGGCCCAAGAAGAAAAGAGGTACTTACACACAATAGTTTGACCCATAGTTTTGGCCTTCAATCAGATTGCAGTGAAAAAACATAGGAATTTAACCAATGCTTTACATTATCTACAAACATTCCCAAAAAATCCAAGAGTACACACAAGCCCATTTGACAAGCTTGCAAGATCTTCTTTAGCAAAGTGGTTCACATTTGATGGAAGGCTCAAACCAAGAATTCAAAATTCCATGAAAGATGTATTGTTTTCATAATGTCATAACAACGGGTTGCAATACTTGAACGTAGGCCAAAATTGAAAGAGGAACTTCAATCTTTATTGCAAAACATTAAAGCATCTGGACAAGTTTTGTTAGGACCCATAGTCTAACCCACCATCCATGGTTTCTTTGAACACAAAACTCTTGAATTGTTAACTGATTCATTCAAGGTTACATTACCATGGGTGGCATTTTATGAAAGTTACGTTAGGTTGGTATGTAGATCAACTACCACAACAATAACAAAACTACCACCAAATTAGGTAGATCAAGGGGTAGAAATGGCTTACAAGGTAGCTTATCTTAATAAAAGCATATAACATCCTTACAACACTAGTGATTAACACAGATCAAATAGGTGTTCATCTAGTACCTACAAGAGGAGAAAGGACATGGGAGATGAAAAGGAAAAAAAACATTCATGTCTTAGGGATTGAGGACAAAAAACAAATTATAGTTGTAGTATCATCTTCAATTAATGGAACTTCTTACCTTTGCAAATTATTTTCATTGGATCAACAATCAGATGTCTCCCTCCAAAAACTATAAGAAAAGTTTCTTGTCTAATAGCATGTTTTCATCTTATGTATTCTACTAATCATTGGTCCACACTTGAAACATGCCAACAATTTGTTGAAAGGATTTTAATTGCTTACATGAAAAATCAAATGCGGGAATTAAATTTGTTAACCAAAAGATGATTTGGTTCATTGATTGCTAGTTTGTTCATGGACTAAAAGAAATCAAAATACCCATAGGTTTGTTTGGTGTTCATACCTACAAATTGTATAGGGAAGTTTCAACTTGTAGATGTAATCCTCCAATGGCCATTCAAGCATTCTTTTAAGTAGCAATTCCATATGTGTCCACATCTTCAACCATTAAAGAGTACCTACTAAACAAAATAGATCCAAAAGTGGATTTTGAATGTTAGTGATCAAACCTCACCTTTGTGCTTGGTTTTTTTATGCATGGACACAACTCAACAAAAGAAAAACTATGATTTGTAAAGGTTGAGAAAAAATAGGCCTATTTCAAAGCTTCAATCTAGATTTTCAAATGGAAACATAGGGAGTGAATGCAATTAAAACATTATTTTCATTAAATCTTACCCAAGAAATAGAGATTTGTGATCCAATTGACCTTGATGACAGTGATCTAGACCTTAAAAAAGATACAAGAATTATCATGCAACAATGTTTGGAAAAAAATCTAAAGGTTGTAGTTTCAAAACCTACCCCTAATGGTATCAGGAACATTTTCAAATTGAAAGACCTCGCTAGAAAGAAATGAAATTCTATTGAGTTTCATTGCATTCCTTTTATTTTAATTATTGATTTAAAAACATGCAATTTTTGTGCATGATCAAAGAAATGAAAGAAATTATACGTGAGTAATAAATAATGCAAATTCACTTGAAACAATTACTTATCGTTTCCCTCACATATTATCCATATTTTATAGCTCCCCCCTAATAAATATCTACTTAAAATACACATGATTAGAAGGGATGTGGTGTCATAGTAGCATGAACAAAGCTTTGAACACCTTTCAAGTGTTAGTATTTATTCAAAAGTTGTATTCCTTTAGCATTGTCAACCAACATCTTCATAGATTTGATGTTTGTAACATGTGTTTGACCTATGTTAATTTTTACACAATTTTAATAGTACTATCTATTGTGAGAAAGGCACATGAGCTCAATTTGCTCATGTTTCCAAGCACCATCTTCAAGACTTTGGGTAAAGCTTGCATCCTAGCATTATGCTTGAAACTTGCGTGATGACGCATCAACATCAACAACCATGTGAGAAAATGACAAAGGTGGAAAACAAAGTAAACCCAATTCAGTAAAAAGTTAACTTTGTCTACTTCAAACCTTTATGTGCATGTTTTTGGACATTGTGAAAGATAAAAGAGAAAAGGAAAAAATAGAAATTAAAAATGTTCTATGGAAATAAATTTATCTTTTGTAATTTCAGAAATGTACATTACTGAACTATTTTGATTTGCACAAAAGCCGCTAATTTGCCAGTGTTGTAGCAATTTGTATTATAAAACTTTCCCTTCCTTAGACATTTGAACATGACAAACACAAAGTTGAACTTGAAAACAAACAAACATTTCCACAACTCACTATGGAATACATGTTTACCTTTTCATTTTATGGCCACAAACCAAGGTTTGAAGTCTAATTAAATGTTTTAAAGCCCATAGTTTCCACCCATTCAACACAAATAACATAATGTAACACAATGTGACACAAGCCCCACCACACACATACACACAAACCATTTTTTCATTACAAGTTTTCCAATACTTCTCATTAGCCATATGTACCTACAAACCTCACAAGTCAAGGAGAAAAAATAAGCAAACAATGATAGACCAAAAAACTAACAAACCAATAGATAGATAACATGTGTTATGAACCTTAAAGAAGGAAGAGCTTGAAATGGAATTATTATTTCACATACCAAGGAACCTCTCGTAAAAAATTGTTCAATCTTGGTAATTATTGGATCCATTAACACTATTTAAAAAATTGGTTTTTCAAATGGTTCAAATTGACTAATTGGATTTTTTTGGACATGTCCATTTTGACTAAAGGCCCTAACCATGTACTTTAAACCAATCAACTTTATTAGTATGATTTATTTGACCAATACATATAATTGAGTTAAACAACCTTAGTCAAAATGGTCAATGGGTTTTAGTCAAATAGGACATTTAGCCAAATTGAACATAAGAAATTGACATCATTAATCAAAATGACCAATGGGTTTTAGTCAAATTGAACATAAGAAATTGACATCATTAGTCAAAATGACGAATGTTTTTTATTGAATGGGACTTCCTATGCATATTACATACCTACCTCTTAGCTCCCATTTACAATCTTACAACCTACTTGCCAACCCACCCACCTATTTAAATGTACTACCTATATACCAATTCACCCACCTACCTAAATGTACTACCTACCTACCAACCCACCCACATACATAGATGTAGTACTTGCCTACCCACCCACCTACCTACATGCTACATATTTACTTACCTGCTTACTTACCTACCTATCCATCCACTTATAACCTATTTATGTATTAATTACCTACCTACCTACCTACCCACCCACCCACCCACCTGCCCATTTACCTATTTACCTACTCACCCACCACCTACCTACCTTCATACTTCATAATCTTGTACTGATGTGTAAAAATAAAAATATTGACAAAAGTTGAACACCTTTTGATGGTGTGGTCCATTGTGTCGCAACCCCACATTGAGAGAAGTGTGAGGTCGCCACTCACACTCCCGAAAATGGGACTTGGGAGTCCTCTTGGACTCTCGAAAACTCAGAGCGCAATTGTAGGGGGTCAAAACACCTCACATTGAGGCGTTCTTTATACCGTTGGAAAGGTCTCGAAGTGTAGATGTCCAAAATGGCCTTGCATGAGCCATTTGGACATATGTAGCACAAGTTATGGTCGAAAGAAAAGTCAAACTGGCAGTTTGATTCTCAACCACTAAAAGTCAAGAATCGACCCAATTCCGGTGCGTGCAGGTGAAGTGCAACACATTGTTGGAAAGCTCTCGAGGAGAGCTACAACTTTGGTTCAAACCTCGTCCCGATCCGAGCTTGGGGTGAAAAGTTATGAATGCCCAAAGTCCCGGAGTCCAAACCGCGACAATTTCGGGACTGCACTTTGGGAGTCCCGGGAAAAAGTGCCATTTGGATGCAAGTGCGACGGAGAGCTATAGAGAATACTATATGGGGGAAGGTGGTGGCTTCCCCCGAATTTGGGCCGTGGTGAGTCAAGTGAATCCAAGGTTGCCCGTGGCTTGTCCCAACACCAAAAAGGTGCAGAATGAGTTCTAACCAACTTGTGGTTGGTTTTGGATGTAGGATCGAATAACTAAGTAGCTTGTCCCTCTTCCTAGTCTAATCCCGGAACTTCCAGCACACCCCTCTTACCCCCTTTAGTGTTGGAAGTTGGGAGCGTGCCCCGAGTCCCCTACATTTCCGCAACTTGAGAAATTTAGCCCCAACTTGGGCTAACTAGGGACTTGGGAGCGCGTCACATTGGTTAAGGATTTGGTTTATTATTAAGGAGGTCAAAAGTTCAATTCCTAACATTATAGTCTATGTACATGCTTAAGGGGCTAAAGTAGGTAGGGTAGGTTAAGTAGGATATATTAAGTTAAATTAAGGTAAGTCAAATAGGATAAGGTAAGGTAGGGTAGGCTACCACCTACCTACTTGTTTTTTTACAACCTACCTACCTACCTATTTGCCACAATTTTTTTTTTGATATGAGTAGAAATTTGACCAATCAAAATGACTAATCAAATGGTCCATACTTTGCTAGTAAAAAAAACCAATTTTTCTAATAGTGTTTCGAACTTTCATCCTACTCTTGATGTAACACCAACTCTTATGTAGATTGTTTCACATGATTGCTCCCATTGGTAATAATATTCTCCACATCTTTGGCTACTACCTATCGTGGTGACAACTCCCATTTGTGTTTTTTTCCCCAAAAATTGTTATCAATTATCACATGTGCATCCGTGGCTACTATTGTTGCTTCTATGACAACATTAGTACTTATAATGGGTGGTTACTTCTTATTATTACTTTGTCATTGCTATTGTTGTTCAACTTCATCAAGGCTCATTTTTCTAAAGGAAGTGGAAGAGGTGTTAGCTCTTGGAAAACAATATAGTCGAGGCTGTGATGTTAATATCAAATGTTTCATTAGTATTTATTTTTTGCAACACACAAATGAAACCATCACAAATTCAAAACGATCATCATTTTTTATTATCTTTCCCTTCTTATACCACATGTTGTTGATATTGCACCATGCAAAATTGCCAACAATTCGCGTCAAAATGCTTGAAAGAAACAAATACTAAACATAAAAACATAGACAACAATTATAAGATTTCATTATATACCTCTTAATCTGTCGTGCAAGTCTAGTTAATTTTGTCACATTCAACTTGGTATAGAAATCAACATAATAATGCATGGGACTATTGATTTTCAACATATCCAAATCTTTGTTGTCAAACTTTCCTTTTGATGGTGACCTGAAAACCTTTTTCACTACTAAAACCATGTCATGGTTTTGTTTGGTTTCCCCATTGCTACCTAATTTTTAACACTACCCCTTATTCCCACTTTCACAACTATAAGCTTAGAAGAAGGAAGAACACGTAACATTTGTTGCATGTGTGAAGAAGAGTAACACTTAGACACCCATTAAAGGCCATGGAGAAGAAGGGTGTTTCCATGGTATGATGTACATACTATGTCAAAATTAAAAATACATATAGTGTCAAAACTAGTAACATGTAAAATTTCACTCACTTTGAATTCTTTTAAAATTCACATTTAATTGATTTCAGATTTTAAAATAAAACCAATTATATAAACCATGAATATGAACTTGATTCATAATAGTCTTTTTATGTAAATGTATACCAATAATTTTTTAAATGTTATTTAAATCACCCTATTCAACATTAGAGTACCATTTTTCATTAATTTTAAATTTCCATTTTATTTTTGTAAAATGATAAAAAAATACTCAACCCAATTATATCTTTAATGGAAGAACATTTTATCACTTTAAAATATCATAATCATCAACATTATAATAACATAATGTACTATCAAATATTTTTGTAGCATATAATGTAAACTTCTTGACTTTATGACAAATTGAAATTTTCGATGTGGAAGATTATTCATTATGGTGGTTTCTTTGTATGTGCAAAGTTTCATGGACGAATTTCCATCAAAAATAATATTTTTCTATCATTTTCTCACATTACAATGTTTGTGACACATAATTGCAAATTAAAAATTACTCCAATTGACTATTGAATTGTTGTTATGTGCACCAATTATTTCAAACATTATAACAATTTAGGATGTTGTCCACCTTTAATTGCACATTTCCATCAAATAACCTTTTCCGAATATTTATAGAAACACATAAAAAATGTGTTGCAATGAAAAATGTTAAACTGTGACTACTTTTTGTTTACACTATACCATGGAAACATCCAAAAATCATCATGTGTTATTGTGGAAATGCATTTTATTAACACTCATAAATGAATCAATGAATGCCTTGGACAATCAATCCCCACTTGCATCCCCATATTTTAGAATATTTGGAAAAATGCAACATTTGAAAAAATTGGAAGAAAATTTTGCAACTAGCAACATGATTTGAAAAAACTAAAAGTAAGACTTCCAAATAGCAACATGATTTGAAAGAATCGGGAAAAAGGCTTGGAAGCAATAGGTTCTAAAAGAACCAAGAAAAAGACTTGCAACCAACAACATGATCTAAAAGAACTAGGGAGAAACATTTGAAACAACAATAGGATTTGAATGAAAGTTTGGTAATTCAAGTCTTGTAATAGTAATTGATACTAGAATAACAAGGAAGTAAACATGCAGGAGGTGATGTGTGAAGAAGATGCTTGAACTCTCTTAGTGTTTTCTTGTTACCTCCTACCTAGAGTTAATGCTTGTACCTCAAAAGCTCAAAGATGGCTCCAAAGAAGATCAAAGCTTCTCAAGCTCAAAATGCTAGCTATCATCTCTTGATCAAATCAATGACAAACATCATAGTCATGTCACCACAAGCCCATGACATTTGATTCAACACTTTTGTAGTTAACACTTCCCTAGATCCAACACCTTTGTAGTTGACATTTTTATAGTTGTGACACCTCTATAGCTGCAACACCTTTACAAATTGACACTTTTGTAATTGCGACATTTTCGTAGTTGTAACACCTTCGCAATTGACACTTCTGCAGTTGTGACATCTTTGCATCTACAACATCTCCATACTTGACCCCTCCATAGTTGCAACACCCTTGCACCTAACACCTTTAAAGTTCCAACACCTCCAACTAACACCTTCGCAATTACAACATTGTTGTAGTTGCAACTCTTCTGCAATTGTAACTTTTTTACATCTACAGCTCCTTTATAGCTACAACTCATGCACTACTACAACTCCTTTCACAATTTTTAAAAATGATCCAATGTGTTGGAGCTCATGGTGGTGAAGAAAGGAAGATCTTAAAACTACAAAATATTTTGTGCAAAAACAATTTTTTTTTTGCAGTAAATGAAATTCTTTAAAGAGCTTTCACAAAAACACACACATTTTTTCATGCTCTTGGAACACCAACTAGAGTCATAGATTGGTCCCATTACCTTTATGTTGAATAATGGCTTGTAGAAAAAACTTTCAAATTTTTTGTGATTGCTAGTTTAAAATAATTGTTATTTTGGACATTTTCTAGCGTATATTTTATGAATTCCATTTTAGGTTTTTAAGGATTATTTAATGATGAAATTGACCATAGGCTATAGTAACCATCATCTTTTTGACAAAGGATTTTACACCTACTTTTATAGGTGTGAAATTCACCACTCTTGATGAATAGGTGTAATAAGAAGTAGCTATCATGAGAAGGAAAGAAAGAAACACCAAAAGAAAAAAGGGAGGCCTTTATAAAAAAAACCCTTAAACCCCTCATGGATAGGGTCCTTTGCAAATTTTCAAAAAAACTATTTTTTAAAAGCAATGAAATTCAAATCATTTAAAGACAAAGTTGTCATGATCAACTCGAACAAATTGACACCAAAGAAATGTTACAATATGTAATTACATGATTTCAATACTTTTCAAAATATAATTTAAACAAAGAAAAAAAATTAAGAATAAAGATTTTTCCTTTCTAAAACATTAAAAAAAACATGAAAAACAAACCCCAAAAATAAAATCTAAACATTTTAGTAATTAAGATTCCTTCAAAAGTGTTTTTTTTAGTTCCCAAAATTTGTTCAACCCTCATTTGTTTATTTCAAATTTTTATATGCCATTTTTTGATGGTTGTATCACATATTGGGTCCTTACTAGATGAAATCATAATTCAACGACTATTCCCAAAAATAACTATTCACATGATTTGAATGAATGGAGATTGATATCTCATAAATGAATACGCAATTGAAATACAATCCTTGACAACAATGCAACACATAGGTTAAGTCAATGTAGACAAATATATATCTACAAGATATGATTAAGACCATGGTTTTCTTTTTCAATTTTGCAATGTAATTGAAGTTGCAATCATCCATAAGGTGATTTAGCCATATTTGGTTACATACTAGATATGAAAGTAAGGAAAAAAAAAACATTTTTCTATATTCTTGGCTACATACTGGAACTTATCATATATAATTTATGATATGGATTTTTTCCTCAAAATCTAGCAAATTTGGGCCATTTTTTTAATGAAAATCTTGTTTATAGTTCAAAATTAGATTTTTCAGATCAAAATTTAGCAAAATTTCCTCCAAAAAGAAAGATCAATTAAGATTCAATGGATTATTAGCTCCAAAAAGAAAAGCTTGTAAGTGCCACACTTGAATGTTGTTATTATAAATAGTTATGTGCTAATTGTGTTGAATAAAAAATAAATGCAAAGTAACACAAGGCTTAAGTACATAAAACTTTAGGTTTTATAAGTCATCCTTTGGAAGACAATTCGAAATTGGAAAATTTTAGATAATTCCAAGTAAAGAGGAATGAAAGGTTTCTTTTTGGATTTATGTTCATTTAAAGTTTTATTTTTTCAACACCATGGTCATAAGTAGATAATTTTCAATACTTTATATACCAATTTGCATCCCATTTCTCTTCAATTGAATTTATTTAAATGGAATTATTGATATTTACTATTTCAATATTTATTAAATAAATATTGATATCCAATATTTCATGATTATTTTTCACATTTGTTTATCAAACACAATGGACTTCCACTTATGTCATTATTGCCAAAACCATTAATAATTGCATTTTGAATAACTACATGCTAAAAGACACAATGATTGTTAATTGACATGTGATGTTTCATACATATAAATTTATGAAAGATCATGTAAAATTATGAAGATTCCAAACACATCTTTACATGTCAAATTTCATTATCATTTCCAAAAAAACTATTTATTCATGTGATTGTTATGGCAATGCTTATGAGATGAAGAGCATTAATGAACAAATCACCCCATGTCAAATTTATTTGTTATTGTAAAAACCACCTATTCGTGTAACTAATGTGGTAATCCTTGTGCAATAAATTTCATTAATGCACAAATCATTTCATGTCAAATTTAATTATCATTTAAAAAATGATTACATATTTATGTGATATTCCTTGTGAGATAAAGATGATTAATGATCAAAATCACCCCATCTCAAATTTTGTTGTCACAAATCTCTAGGTTATGATCATGTACATCTACCAAAACCAAGGGCAATAACCTCCCTTGCAACATCAATTCTACTCACAACATTTGTTTAACCCAATGACATTTTGTAAATTTTTTAATTTTATGAAACAAAATTTACCAAAAAAATGCTTGCCAAAATTTACACAATTCAAGCAACAAGAAAGATGAAGAGGACAGTCTATGCTTAGAAATTGGTGTCAAAAATTTCTAGAATTCAATCTATGGATAAAGGAATTGCCACACATGTTGAAGGAGATTGTAATCCAACTTGCTCTCAAGACTTGGTGGCAAATATATTTGATGTTTGCCTATCTTTCAAAAAGATATTTTGAGTTGATTGAAAATCAACTCCATTTTCATAAAGTTGTCTTTGCTCTCTTTCAAGAAAAATCCAATCTTCAATTTGCTTCTTCAAATTGCAAGTGTAATAATTGACCTTTTTTTAGCAAGGCCCAATCATTATGAATCTAATGTAAATATCGTTACTTAATTTTAAAGCTCCAACACAAGTAAAAATGCATAACACTCATTATTTTGCATACTAATGATAAACAACATGCATTATCCTCACACTTGACTACAAACCCTAATCTTGCAAACCATTAAATGACTTAAAACTTACAAAAGTCATAAAATTTCCCTCCAAAAAAATTAATTAAAAAAAATTCTTCTTTTCATTTTTAATTAAAAAAATTAAATATTGCTAACCATACATTATACATTAAATGGGCCAAAATGGAGGCAGATTGGATGGAAATTGTGTTGGTAGAACTGATTGCAAAAGAAATGTTTTCCTTAAATTCAAGTGCAATGAACTTTTTAGTCTTATTAATCCCCTTTCCAAATTGAAAGAAAATATGATCAAACATCTCAAATTTGGATGAATTATTGTGGATAGACATGTCCGTTAGGTGTTAGTAGGAGGAGGTGTTGTTGTATGTCGATTTTGCGGGTAGGTAGTTCTTGTCCAAATTGATGCAATTGTACCAAACTTTGTGAAATAAGAACTTTAGAGTGGATTTCACACTTGGTTGTTGGCCATGATTAAATCCATCACATCTAAAATAATGTGCAAGTTATTTTTCCTATCACCAATCGTAAACATGAAGAAATATTGGATGATTGTGAGGATCAAATAATTGTCATCCCATAAGGCAATTATTGTGATGGTTAATCAAAAAACCAATCATATTTCTCTTATTGGCTTTAGCCAGGAAAAAGCCAAAAAAAAAA
>Ga0116227_10003107_pt1 | contig 37216 bp, 40 predicted proteins | sample S1TSphgellanicum_FD_89693 | JGI IMG/M metagenome (GOLD analysis project Ga0116227, IMG submission 89693) | Host-associated microbial communities from peat moss isolated from Minnesota, USA - S1T2_Fb - Sphagnum magellanicum MG | ecosystem: Host-associated > Plants > Peat moss > Unclassified...
GGAAAAAGGGGGACGCATGAGATATGAATAAAGTAAAAAAAAAAAATAGGAACGGGAGCAGGAAGGTGTGACGGATTCAGAGGAAGAGAAGAAGCTCGGTGGCTGAGGAGGACGGAGGCGCATTCTTCTGATAGACTGTGGAGACTGGGAGTACTGAGAGAGGAGTGAGAGCATATCTCCTTAGGACTGTTGTTTTTGGTTAGATTTCTCGACGAACAGGCAGTAGTGAAAAAGCTGGTGTTTCTCAAATTATCTGTGAGAATGAGTATGTAAAGCTTCATTCTGGTGAGAACTTGGCTGGTTGGTAGAGTTCTCAGCTACGCCATCAACTTGGCCAAGCAAACGATGATGTGCATATGTAGGGCAGGACCTCGATCAGTGTCTGAACTTTCATAAGTATCCTCGAGTCAGGCAGCTTGTGCTTTTCCTGGCTTGTCTTGTAAATATGAGGTGTGAGTTATGGGTTCATACCATTCTGGATTACCGATCTGTGTGTGTTGAATGTTGCGTTGGTTGTTGATGAGAGAATGCAGGAATGCTCAAAGACTAGGCATTGAGAGAAATGTATCTGTGATTGTGTTCTGTCCAGAAGCTCGGGAGTTCCAACAGTCCTTTGAACCCTTTTCAATTAGGTCAGGGCGTGGTTCATTTCTTGCACCCTCTTCTTTTTGGTATCAGAGCATGGTTCCGTGTTTATAGTCGTAGTCGAACTTGTAGATGCTTGGGGAGAATGATTATTGAAGACCATGTCTTCATCTAGAGGAGAGGAAGTTCCTGTGGAAGTACTGACTCAGGACACTCATGAAGTACAGCTTGTCAGCAGATTCGATTTATTTATTGGTCAAAACAGACCACAAAGGGGAGCAGTAATTCTGCGTTTTCTAGGTTTTGGAGTAGTGAGGCTTGTAGGAATAGATCCAGATGAAGCTTGAGTTGGAGATATCGCAGTAGAAGTAGCTCATAGTGGGTTTTATAATCGTGCTCAAGTTTGGTTGAAGGTGATAGATGGAGCAAGGGGGTGGGTGTCGACCTCAGAGTTACAGACCCAATTCTACTTCACCTCCTATCTTGCGTAGGGTAACTCCTTTGTTTGCTAAGAGACAACGTGGTGTACCGAGGCTAGGAGACATTTGGATACCTAAAATTGATGTGTCGCCTAATCATTTTGTTAGGTTGTACATTCCTGGTGTGGAAGATTTGTTTCAGGAGGGCAATCATCTACTCAGGGTGGAGCATGGCGGATCTAGATCTCGCCTTATGAGCTGGAGGATATGGCGAAATCAGGAGGGAGAATGGCAATTCCAACAAGAATCGACAAATGAGCAAAAATTTTCCACTGTTGCTTCTAATTTTGCACCTCTGACACCAGTCGCGGAGGGAGTTCAGTCTGAGTTTGATTAGTGGCTCAGATAAAGTTTTGTTTTTTTTTTCAAGAATCAGAGCTGAGCTGCAAAGACTGAGAAGCTGGTTGCTTCTGTTGACACTTGATTGTGATCTGAAGACCGTGTTCTGTAGATAGTGTTGCAATTTTGATTTATTGCTAAATACTTGCAAGATGACTAGTCCCCAGGGAATGGATGAGTTGTTCTGGGGACGAAATCATGAAGATGTCAATGACTGGGCAGAGTGGTTCACGATGGCGGCTGAAGTGCACGATCTCAACGCTAACAAACTTTTCAAGATCGCTAAGTTGAATTTGCGGGGTCGAGCCAAGGAGTGGTTCAAAAGGCTGCAACTGGCACCAGCCGATTGGGCTAAATTGAGGACCCTAATCGTGCAAAAATATGGTAATGTCGATATTGATGACATCCGGATGAAGTTGGATGCCATTAAGCAAGAACCAAAAGAGCGGGTGCAGAAGTATTTGGAACGCCTCGATAGGTTGTTTCAGAGAGGCAGGATACCAGATGCTGAACAACGAAGGAGGTTTTTGGCCAGGCTGAGGCCTGAGATTCGGAAATTATGTGTAGTAAGAACATTTACTGACATTGAAGAGCTAGTGGGTGCAGCCACTGAGCTCGAGAGAGTTTTGGGAGAAATAGGAGAGACTCCATTCGAGCCTCTTAAAGAGGAGCAAGTCGAGGGAATCAAGGAAACGTTGATGGAGAAGCAGGTGAGTGCTTTGAATGACACATTGATTAACATTATCAAGAGGAATGTGCCGAATTCTATTGCATCATCCTCTTCCACAATGTCCAGCGGGTGCCAGATCTGCAAAGGAGGCGACCATATCGCCACAGCATGTCCGAGACTCAATGAACCATGGCTGAAATGCGCCAAGTGTGGAATGTCTCATAGGACAGAAAATTGTGGGGTCAAATTTTCTTTCTGTGTAGGGTTGGGACACTCGGAGGACCGATGCTAAAAGAAGCCCAAAGATGGAAGGTCGCATTCTAGAGTGGCGAATTTTGTAGAAATCTTGCTCAATGATGAGGAGGCAATGCGACAGCAACTTAACAGGTTGTGCGGCAATCAAGAGGTATTTTCGTATACTCGGGTGCCAAGAAGGAGGATGCCCATTGAAGTGACACCAACAGGTAATGTACCATCTCCTGAAATTTAAGTAGAAGGCATAGGAGTGGGTCGGGAGACTACTGTCAAGTCGAAAATTCTCTCACATTTTATTAAAGGGAAGATTTCTTGTAGCCCAATGGAGATAGTTTTCATGATCCCAGGAGAGTTGGAGCATTTAGAGAGTCTAGTGAAATTAGCTCATAGGAAGAAGGATGCCGAAACTGTGAATGATCAGGTGTCTATTGTTTCGTCAGTCCCGACTGTCGCAACCCCACTTTGGCCAAGTGTGGGGGTGAAGCCCAACACTTGGAAAAGTTGGAGGTTTGGAGTCCGCCGGGACTCCCGAATGTTTAGAGCTCGACAGCAAGGCCCAAAACACCTGGCATTGAGTCGTTCTTGATGTCATTGGAAAGGTCTTAAAACGTAGATATCGAAAATGGCCTCGCATTGGCCATTCGGACATCTACAGCCCAAGTTATGGGGAAAAGAAGGGCCGGGAGTCAAACTGGCAGTTTGACTCCCGACCACTAAAAGTTGGGAATCGACCTCTTCCCAACGTCTGAATTGAGAGTGTGACACGGCTTGGAAAGCTCTCGACAAGAGCTACAACTTTGATTCAGGACGCGTCCCGATTCGAGTTCGGGGCGAGGAGCTATGGCTGTTCAAAGTCCTGAGAGTCCAGCCGGGACAATTTCGGGACTCCATTTCGGGAGTCCCAACAAAATGTGCCATTTAGATGTAGCCTTCGCGACCAGCCGCAGAGAATACTATATGGGGGAAGGTGGTGGCTTCCCTCGAGTCCAGGCCGTGGTGAGTCTTGTGTGTCCAAGTGCTCGTGGAAAGTCCCAACACCAAAGGGTGTCCCGAATGCTAAACTAACCTCTTGTGGTTGGTTTTTGGATGCAGATTTACACGAGCTAAGCTAGTCCCTCTTCCTAGTCTAATCCCGGGGCTCCCAACTCGACCCTCTACCCCTTTTTAGAGTTGGAAGTCAGGAGCGTGCTTTCAAGTTTCAACTTTCCGCAACTTGACTTTGTGAAACGCTCAAGTGGGTTTCACCCCGTGACTTGGGAGCGCGTCACCGACAATTAGGCAAATTTGTGTTAACAAAACGAACAAGAGCAAGACCCTCCATTTGTCGGTAGAGATAAATAGATGCGTGATAAAAAGACTTGTTGATACATGGGCTTCCATATCTGTCATGGCTGTTGTTGTAATTAGGGAGTTGGGGATGATGCATTTGATAGTTGGATTCGAGACCTATAAAACTACATCAGGAGTCGTCACTCAGGCACTAGGTCGGATCGATGAAGTACCCGTGGTGGTTGGTGGAGTTCAGTGTACCATGACCCTTATGGTGGTGGACATAGACAATTACGATGTGTTACTAGGATTGGATTTCTTGATGAAGATCGGAGCCATCGTAGATGTGGAGCGAGGTTTGATATAAATAAGAAAGGGACCGGGAGTTGATGTGGAGGTGTTACCTTTGACAATGGTGAATTTGTTGCAAAGAGTGAATTCAGAATCTCAAATACAAGATACCCCATCCATCTGGAAAAGAACGCACAACGATGGCGATGCTAACTGGACATCAGACCATGATCATGCGATCATGACTAAGAAAGATGGATCGTCTACATCAACTTCAGATGAGGATATTGATGACAGTGAACGCAGTAATCCAAAGTCCAACCAATTGCAGCAAATTGATTGTGAGAATGAATTCAGAGATACTGAATTAGAGGAGCTGGTGGAGTTAGAAGGACCTTAGGAGATTCTGCAACTGATAATCCAAGAGCAGGTGGATGATATCATGAAGGAAGAAGTCACTGATTCTCACGATTATGCTTATTGGATTCAGTGGGTGTCTGATGCAGAGCAGAGCAGACAGGCGATGTATGAGTCCACACAAGATTTACCTGTCCCATTGCTGCTGCAACCCAGCCCAACCCACAATCCTTCGATTCCAGTGTTGTTGCAGACTGCCCAGGTGAAAGATGGTGACCCTGATGGCAAACCCATTGAGCAATTGGCATCTTCCAATCAGCAGGAGATGGTTAATAGGTGGAGGGAGATCTGCCAGCAAATCAAGATCGACACAGGATTGGATGATCAAAGATAGCGACAAATCTGGGGAATTCTGGAACGATACCAAGACGTCTTTGCTTGGAACAAGGGAGAGTTAGGATGTTGCACCATTGGGGAGCATTGTATAGACACGCAAGGATTTCCACCTTGCAAAGCATCTCTTGGTCAATTGTCTTACTAGGAGGAGGTTGAAGTGAAAAGGCAAATAGATGTCCTGGTTGATCTGGGTAAAATGAGACCCAGCAACTCTGAGTATGCCTGTCGGGTGACACTGCCAATGAAGAAAGATGGGAGCAGGCGTTTCTGTGGAGACTATCGGCCACTCAACGCATAAACGTGTCGAGATTCATTTCCGATGCCACTCGTGGAGGATGTGATTAATCAGCTGGGAAACTCATGGTTCACTGCCCTAGACTTGCAGTCGGGTTTTTGGCAAATTCGGATGGCTCCTGAAGACATAAAGAAGACCGCTTTTATTACTAAGACTGGATTGTATGATTGGACGATTATGCCATTCGGACTGAAGAATGCAACGAGTACATTCACACGAACTATGTCGGAGGTCTTTAAGGACTTGGGTAGCAAATTCCTGAAGGTATTCGTTGATGACCTCAATGTGCATAGTGAAAGTTGGGGGGAACATCTCCAACATCTGAATGCAGTTCTCTGCAAACTCAGGGAAGTGAATCTTAAACTGAACCCAAACAAATGTTGCTTTGCCGCTAAGTCCATCACATTTCTAGGCCATGTGGTGAGCAAGGAAAGCACCAGGCCAGATCCTGGAAAAATCGAAGCAATTCTGCATTTCCCAACATCGAAGACAGTCACAAGTGTCAGGTCATTATTAGGTCTGACAGGTTACTACCGAAAGTATATTTGAGGCTATTTGAAATTGGCAGGTCCTTTGTTTGAGTTAACAAGGAAAGACGTTGCATTTGTGTGGGATGTGGGTTGTCAACAGGCATACTAGGCGTTAAAGGCGGCGCTAGTGGATGCGCATGTGCTCACAAGACCAGACTTCAGAAGGACATTCTGGCTGGACGTAGATTGGTCGCCCAAGGGTGTTGGAGCTATATTATCACAGAAGGAAGGGAGGTTTGAGAAGGTGATAACATATGCCAGCAAGAGCTTAACAAAGGCACAGAGAAAGTTCCATCCCATGGAAGGGGAATGCTACGCGCTAATCTGGGGCGTCATGCATTTCAGGCAATACTTGCACAGGAATTGTTTTGTTTTACGCACAAACCACAAGCCGCTTGAATGGTTCGCAACGGTGTCAGATGCACATGGTAGGGGAAGAAGGTGGGTAGACATGTTACAAGATTTTATCTTCAAGATAATACACCGACTAGGGCTCAGGCATACAAATGTCGATGCTTTGAGTAGGAATCCAGTTGGACCAACTGCAGATGATGATGACTTCAGTGAAGAGATACAAGACATTGCAAGTGCTCAAGCTGATGCATCTAGAGGAGATGAGGAGTTTCTTTGTATTTGGACAGGCAAGGAAACAGAATGGCTCGGTGTTCGGAGAAAGGATAGGGAGTTGGTACAACACCATACCTGTTGTTTCGAAATCAACCACTGTAGGTATGACGGCAGCCATCAGCTGTATGTAGTTGATGTTGTTTCAGGAGAAGAGCAGCCCGAGGAGGTTGTTTCAAGCGAAGCAGAAGCTGCAAATGGGGATAAGCTTGTGCAAGACGATGGTGAGAGACTGGTAATGAAGAGAAGGAGACCCTAGTACTTTGACAAGCGGCAGCAACTGGATCTAATTTTGGAGGCTCAGAAACTAACTAAGTTTGGGGACCATGAGCTGAGTCCTACCGAATCTGATGATGAGGAAGACCAGGGAATGGATGGGAGGCACATTGACATTTGGAAGGATGCAGTTTGTTGGGATTACTGAAGGAAGGTGTGTTGTCCGAGGCAATTGACATTGAGGAAGGCAAAAGGGTCAGAAAGAGGGTGAGTAATTACTGCTGGAAGGAGCAGAGGCTCTATTTCAAGGGGTTATTTGTGCCCAAGCCTGAGGAGAGGCTATCTATGGTGAGTCAAATGCATGAAGATCTGGGGCATGTCGGGGAACAAAGGACGTTGACTGAAATCCGTCGAAGGTACTTCTGGCATCATCGAACTGAAGATGTTAAGATGGTGGTCAGAAGCTGCCAACAATGCCAGTTGGTCAGGAGCGAGGGTAGCATCCGCTCTGGGGATGAGCAATTGAAGAGCATTCCCATCTGTGACCTATTCTATAGAGTTGCATTGGACACTGCAGGACCATTGCCTAAAACTAAAATAGGAAACAAATACATTTTGGTGGCCATTGACCACTATTCCAAGTGGTGCGAGGCAAAGGCAGTTGCTGATCATAGTGCTAAGACTGCATCCAGATTTTTGGAAGACGACATTATCTGCAGGTATGGAGTACCCAAATTCGTACTCACTGACAATGGTGGGGAATGGGCTGCAGAATTCGAGATAATGTGCAAGAACTACGGAATATAGCATCAGCGCACTACACCTTAGTGGCCTCAATGCAATGGGATGGTGGAGCGCATGATCAAGACCATCAAGCATGGCATCATTGTTCTTGCTGCAACACCAAGCAATGTGGATTATTGGGACGAACATTTAACTAAGATTTTGTTTGGGTACCGATGTGGGATACAGGCTAGTACAAAGTTTTCACCCTTCATGATTTTGACTGGTCGCACACCATGTCTCAGGGTAGACAATTACCTACACGTGCTGATGACTGAGACGGATGTTGGTGCGGATGTGGAGGTTGCTGCAACACAATTTCTGCAGAAAATGGAGCTCATTACAAGCATCCACGAAAACGTTTTGCTCAATGTGGAGCAGGCACAAAAGCAGCAAATGAGAACTTATGCCAGCAGGAAAGGTAAGCATTTATTTGAGGGTCTGAAAAAGGAGGAGGAGGCTTGAGAGAGAAACTAAGTAAAAAAAAAAAAAAGGAACGGAGCGGGAAGGTGTGACGGATTCGGAGGAAGAGAAGAAGCTCGGTGGCTGAAGAGGACGGAGGCGCATTCTTCTGATAGACTATGGGAGACTGGGAGTACTGAGAGAGGAGTGAGAGCATATCTCCTTAGGACTGTTGTTTTTGGTTAGATTTCTCGACGAACAAGCAGTAGTGAAAAAGCTGGTGTTTCTCAAATTATCTATGAGAATGAGTATGTAGAGCTTCATTCTGGTGAGAACTTGGCTGGTTGGTAAAGTTCTCTGCTGCTCCATCAACTTGGCCAAGCAGACGATGATGTGCATATGTAGGGCAGGACCTCGATCAGTGTCTGAACTTTCATAAGTATCCTCAAGTCAGGCAGCTTGTGCTTTTCTTGGTTTGTCTTGTAAATATGAGGTGTGAGTTATGGGTTCATACCATTCTGGATTGTCGATCTGTGTGTGTTGAATGCTGCGTTGGTTGTTGATGAGAGAATGCAGGAATGCTCAGAGACTAGGCAATGAGAGAAATGTATCTGTGATTGTGTTCTGTCCAGAAGCTCGGGAGTTCCAACAGTCCCTTGAACCCTTTTCAATTAGGTCAGGGCGCGGTTCATTTCTTGCGCCCTCTTCTTTTTGGTTACATAATTTCTTGTGACATCCAATTAGAAAGGGTAATAATTTTTTGTTTTAATTCTAAATTCCAACTAAATCTCTTTGTATTGTTATTATTTTTTAAAATATTTTTTTATTGATATTTTGATTTGTAGTTTTTTTTTTTTCCGTCATCATTATGAATAAAAATATGAACATTTGTAATTTTTGAATAAATTTCAATAGGTTCAAAATGATTGTTCCCACATACAAGCTTTAAAGGTGTTGATGCATTTTCTTGTTCTACCTTAACCATTATTTGACCATTGCTTAAATTCTAAACATGAATTAAATGATGTAAATATTTATATATCTAATAAATAGCAATAAAATCACCCCATAATCCACCATCTATTGTTGAAATGGACATTTTTAAAATATAAGTTTCTTCATCATTTGCATTCCCATGGTGGAGATCATGCAAAATTTCAAATTTTAATTTTCGCCTACGACATTCCAAAACTTTAGGTGCATCAATTTTATTTTATTTAAAAAAATGTGACATACTATTCAAGAAGTAATAAAATATTTTAATAAATATGCTATTGCTTCAAATAAACAATCACCGACATTATATTGAAAATTAATGGTTTGTTTTAAACCAACTTTTCCCAACTCAATATTTATATCCATTCTGAAATTTAATCTTTGAATGAATTTTATATGTGATGAATATGTATATTCTTTTACATATAATTATGATTAGTTGTTGTACTTGAAAATGTCAATAGTTATTGTTTGATTTATATTAATTGTTATGTTTATTATAAAAAAACAATGATGCTAAACTACAATTTAAATTATTTGATTTTTATTGAGTTTTAAAAAAAATTATGATAATTTTAAAAATTTAGAAAATATTATGGAAATTTTCCATTAGATATTTTCCCAATTTCTTCTTATAATGATTTATTATTATTATTAAATGTTATTACATTGTTATTATTATTATTATCTTTGAATCAATTTTGTATTTAATGAATTATGTAATTTCGTTCAAATTTAATCATGATTAATTTATGTACTTGTAAATATGAATATTTATTTTTAAATATTTATTTCTATGTTGATCATCAAATAAAGGAAGGTAAAATCGAATTTAAATCTTTTTTTAATTTCTACAAATTTTTGTGAGAATTTTTTTTTAATTATGGAAATTTTTTGCTTAATTATTATTCCAATTTATCTTATAATATTCTTTTATTATTAATAGATGTTATTATATATTTTTAATTTAATTTTCTAAAATTCAAAATATAACATTATTTTTACAATAACAAAAAAGATGTATTATTTTGTGCATTGTTATATTTCAAATATATATACTTGAATTATGAGTTTGTGAATTTAACAAACTTCACTATTGTTCCTTGCTATTATTAACATATTAAACAAAATGAGATATAAATATTTTTTATTATGGAAAAGCTGATTGTAAAAAAATCCCAATAGGCCCATTAATTCGGACTTAACGAGGAAAAAGAACCCTTGAATCAATTTTTTAATATTTTCCCATAAGTAATTTTCCAAATGATCAATTTTTTTCCACTTGAATTTATCTTAAATCAAACACAAGTAGAAATCTTGGTTTTTCCCACTACCACCCATTGCAATTACTTATCCAATTTGACCATTATTTCACCTATTATCATTGTGCACAAATAACAAGTGAAATTGTTTACTAGTTATTTGTGCATAATTTACATATTGAAAAGAATGATTGCTTTGTTCATTAACATTGGATTTTTTCTTCCATGTTGAATTTTATAATAATGGAAAAACATTTGGCATGGAAAATATTTGCACCCTAGATTCCTTGCAAAAGTTGTAATATTGTTTAGTCTTTTTTTAACAACTTTTCAACTATTAACATCTAGCATAAGTTGAATCAAGGTTTGATAACAAGTAGAGTATGTTACTCATAAGTTACATCTTGTACTTACACAAGAATTCATCTTATTTCATTTTTTTTTAACGCGGAAATTAAAGTAACATTTAACTTTATTTACACATTGCACTATAATGGTTAGTGATTTTTTTGACATCTCTTCAACTATTAACATGGTACACTTGAGTTGAATTGTACACTTGTATCATGTTGAAACCATTATTGATAGTTTGTATTTTACATTTATTATAATTTAATAAAACACATTCAATAACTTGTAGAAACTTCTTTTGAACTATTAGCATTTGCACATGAATTGAATCATTCATTTTGAATGTGCTAAATCCATTACTATTTAATTACATTTTGCACTCACCATAATTTTTTCAAATGAATGTATAAAAATTTATTATGTTTCACATTAATATTTATATTTAAATTTAAATGTTCATATATCCAAAGTCCAAGGTCCATGTAGACCTTTATATTTAAGAATTTTAATGTTTAGACTTGTACGTTTACATAAATTTAAAAATATATTTTTCCCCTAGTTTGTTCATTGTTGGACAAGTTGTTACAAATGTTTATGATGTCACCATGACAAAACCTCAAAAAACAATCCTTAAATTATTTCTCCATTTTATCTCTTGATGTATGAGAAATATAAATTTTAGTTATATATATATATATATAGGGTACATTATTGCTTGTTTTGTTACAAGTTTATGTCCAAGTATTTAGAGATATATTTTTTTCAATTATTTTTATTTTAAAAAACATTAAAAATGGTGATCTCATAATAATGACCTCAATGAATTATTATTATTATTATTTTCAAATTTTTGGTGTTGTTCAAATGATGATCATTAATAAAAATATTTAATTATGTTTTGGATATAAGCAATATATGGAGATATTAAGTTATTAAAATCCTTCTATATTTTGCTTACAAATCTTAGAACCTATTATAAAAAATTTACTTATATATATATATTGATGTAAGTTTAATTAATTTTGATGTTGGAACTATTTATGGTTTTGACATTGAAATTATTAATCATTATGAATAATCTTTTTGTTTTTTCAAATTTTTGCTCTCAAAGTTTAACAAAAATTCATTGAACTTGCATTATTTTCATAAATGGTCATTAAATGTCGGAGTTCTAAACCATGTGCATCAAATAAAACATTTTTTAGAGAATATCATATGATTTTTTAACCTACTTTTTCTCACCCTATTATTACTTAATTTTTTAAATGTATACATATAAACCAACATATATTAATTATACGTTTTAATTATTAATTATTACATAATATATATAAAGTATACATAGATTTTTGAATAAATAGTACCTTTTACCCAATAAATAATATATAAAACCTTTTTTTTACTCACATGTTTTTTTTATTTAAAAAAAAATGACCCCCTTCAAAAAAATTCTTTGAGATTTCATTACTTTCTAGTTTTCCCCCAAAAAGAACCACCAATTTGCTAAAATTTGTCACCAAAGATAAAACAAAAAATATATGTTGACTAAAAAGTGGGGGAGGGTAATCCAACAATTTAATTCTAGAATATCACCAAATTATGTTTCTTTTATTTTTACAAAGGTAAAATGTATTGTTACATTATTTTAAAAAATAAGATAAATAATATGTTGTGATATTTTTTCAAATTTGTGTAATTAATCATTTTTATTATTCTATAACTAATGTTGTTAAAAAAATATGTTGTTGAGAAAAAATGGTTATATTGATTATTATTATTATTATTTTAGTGACCAATTGTTGCCAATTTTAAAGGGGGGGAACATAAACAATGATTTTTTCCCAAAAAAACAAAATTTATCAAATTTTTAATTGATATTTTTTCAAAGTAATATTGAAAGATTTAAACAATTTTGCAACTCCGTAACTCTTCTATAGGCAAATATGGGTAAAATTACTTATGGATCATAACAATTCAAATAGCATCACAAATTTATTTATTTTTAATGTGAAAAATCATTTTGAGGAAAACAAAACTTAGAATTCTTAAAAAATTGAACATATATTTTACACAATAAAAATATCTTTGTTAAATATTTAAATGAAAACATTTATGAATATTGTAGATGAATTTGCATAAAAAAGATTTGTAGGTTTCTTTTTATTCATAACATGTTATTTTAAGTTGTTTTTTGAACCTTTCATATTGCATAATTATAAGTTATAATTATTTTCATGAATAGATTATTGAATAAATTTCAAAATCATGTTTTCATTTGTGGGCATTTAAATGAATTCTAGAAGAAAAAAATTGTATGTTAAATTTGAATTTTAAAAATAGTTTCATGTTGAAGATAATAAAATTAAACTTTCTTTTGTATCTCAACAAAGACTTGATATGGTTTGGTGGTGAAGACCTTGGTGCATCTCCATGAAGTTTTGGGTTCAAACCTTGATGAATGTGTGCGTTAATGTATGTAATGTGTATATGCATTGATATATCATGTATAAATATGATATACGAAACATGTATGATGGTAATGAATATTTTCAAAATATTTTTTTAATCCAAAAATAATGATATTATTAATATTAAATCACAACACATATATTTGTCATGGCATGCAATGAAAAATTTACAATTTGTGACTAAATTATTATTAATTTTTTAAAGGATATATAATTTTTTAATGTGTCACATGATGATATGGCATGTCAATCCACATCATATTACCTTGGGTCCTCATAATATCCATGTCAATTTTTTTTAATTACGAATTACCTTGTGCAACATGTCACTAGCCAAAACAATTTTAAAATATTTCACTAAATATGTCATAATCAACTAGTCTTTTTTTACTAAAATGATGTAAGTTGCATATTAGTGAACTTTGTCCCATTTCACTAAAAACATAGTGGATTTGGGTAGTGGAAAAACCCAAGATTTCTTCTTGTGAAAGTTTCCCCAAAAAAAAAAAACACTTACAAACAATCATGTGCATAAAAATATGTAATATTAAAAAATGGTCTTGTACACAAAAATAGAAACACATGTTCCAAACCAATATCACCAAATATTTGCAAAAAGGATCCTATATACAACTTGCAAGTCTTGAAATTTAGATTACAAAGTTTTGTCTCTATTTTTATGTTCATAATCTTTTTTGTTCAAAAGAGAAAAACATTATATATATATATATAAAAGGATCCTATACAAAACAAACAAATCCTCAAGTTTAGATTATAAACTTTCTTCTGTAGTTATCTGTCCTTGGTCATCCATGTTAAAAAGAGAACATCCAACAATCTCAATTGTTGGATTCAAAATGAATCTACCTTTCTATCTCGAAACAACCTTAAAAATTTATTTTGCTTTTGTTTGAAAATTTTCAAGACTAATCAAGTCATATGACCAAGTACGGATTTAATCCATGATCCAATAAGAATGCAATCATAATCATCACCATTTTGTTGCTTGATTTTGTAGGAAATGCAAGGCTAACTTTCAATTCCAACTATGTTCTTGCAATTATAACAATAGTGGCCATTAGTCCGAATTATCACAAATGGAAGGTGACAATGTGCACAAACAGTTTCAAATCAACTAACTCCAACTCGAATAACCAACTTGCCAATAACCTACAAAGGTACATTCCATCAAATAAACCACAAAAGACCAAACTGAATGAAAAACAAAATGAGAAGAACCAAACTAGAAATTTGATAAAAGAATTTGCAAAGCAAATCAAAAGAAGACAAATGAAAAGAAATGTCTTATACATAACTCAAAATTCCTTACAAAATTATGCCTTTTAGTGTGTTTGTTGTGAACTTCCACTAATCTTTCAACAATTGTAACATTAGGCACATGAATCACAAAAATGGTTGAAAAGTTTGTCAAAAGTTTGTTGTTCACCAAACATAGAAGTACCAACATTTTTAGCCAAAAATGTTGCAAGTCTTCTAATGCTATAAGTTTCAACTAGATATACATATTATGGGTAAAACTCTTTTTTTTAAAACTAATATTTATGTGTCATTAGGCCCCAAATCATTAGGAACAATAAAAATAAAACTCTTTGAAGACCTGCCATATATTCCAGTGACCATAAGCTCAATTGTTCCAAGTTCCTACAAATCTTGTCATTGGATGAAATTCTGAATGGAACGAGTAACAACAAAATGAAAAGCAAGTGAGAATGGATCAATTTGGTCAATCATTATGGTGGCTCCAACCCTCAAGACAAATGACCAATCACCTTTCTCAAATCTGTTTTGAAATGTCACTATAAAATTTTGGACTTGAATGAAAGACCCAACATTAAGACAAGGTGAAAAGGTTGTCACAAAGGTAGCCCCTATAGTAAAGGTGATAGTCAATAATCTAACCTTATCAATAAAATCACAATGTATGAATTTGTATCCACTCCCTACAACATCATATGACCCATATCTACTTAGTATATAACCTGCAAAACATCCATTCAACATTCTCTAGTGTATGTCAGTGACACCTACAATAGAAATAGGCGTTTTTTTTTTTTGCTTGGGCTAGCAACAATCTCTACCATTGACTATAAATAATATGCAACAAAACTCAAAAATACAACATAAAAAGATTTAGCAAAATTGGACAAAAACAAACCATATACAAACATTACTTAAATGAACTATATATATATATACATTGCAACAAAGTTGCATTATAAACAACCTTAAAACACAAAAGTGATATCAATCCTTTTCACAATCCAAAAACACAGTGCTCCCAAAACACATATGAAAAACATAAAGAAGATCAAATAAAAACCAACAAACCATAAATAATGAAAAGATCACAACCATCCATAGTGGAGAGAAAATGCAATATCTCTAAATCTCCATAACACTTACAATACGACTAAAAGTTCTACAAGGTCATAGGAGAAGAATGTATGTAAGCAAGACCTTAATATAAAAGACCAAACAAATCACTTCCAATATTAACATTATATACATATAAGGTCAAGCAGGGATTGGGGTTTTTTTAGGATTAGGCCACATGCGAAGTCTCTACAAAACCCAATAATGTTAAATTTTACAACATTTTAAACCAATTCTAAATATGCATTTCTTCTTGGCATTTTTTTGCATAAAAAAACCACATGTCTAAAAGGAAAATATTTCCTCATTAGATTATTTCTTCTAGAATATTTCCAAGGTGAAAACTCCAACTCACACTTTGCAATCAAAATCTTACCTTTCAAATAGAATATGCAAGAACTGGCATCAATAAGGCAAATGCAAATGCCTAACACCATTATAAGGTATGAATAGGTTGAAGATAACAACTCCCTTCTACCTCTAAAGAAACTTCCAAGTCTTTGGCAAACACTTTAACTATAAATTTTCTTTGGCAATGTGGTGTTGCTCGATAGCACCTTGTTTTGTTTGTGATAAAGAACTCTGCTTGTTTAAGGTTGATTCCATTTCTTGCCCAAATCTAAAACACCCACAACAATAATTCTTTAACTATGACCAAACTTGCAATGAAGCAACAAGATAATCACCTTTAGGCATTTGCTGATGTTACTGGTCATAAGACACTAATGCAATCTCCCTAAAATTGTTTATGCAATAATAGGGACAATGCAAGATTAGTTTTGCAACAAGTTCATGAAGTTTAATTGTTGCATTTCCACTACTTTAATTGCCACACATTAATGGTCCCATAAAATTTCCCTTCACAAGTCATCTAGTACAACATCAAATCAAGCACATTGTTCAAACCCTAAAAAAACAGAGTGTTTCACCTACCTTAAGCTTGTTTTGTGTTAGAATCAGTGAAATAAAACCTAACTTTGAAACCATAAATGTCACCTGCACACACTAGTAGAAAAACCCCATTTTTTGACTTGTCTTAGGCGACTAAAAGTGTTTTTTGCGACTTTTTTTGATGGGGTTTTTTTATTAGTGACATTCAGCAACTCAATGTCATTTCCTTTGAATGTCATCTCCGACATCCACCCAACTAGTCAAATTAAACCATACACACTTTCAACCTCTATGGCTAAATTCATTTTGTTAGGTCCTTGAATACAATTCTAAATATATTCAATGCAATGATGAAACACCAACAACTTTCCATAACATACATAGCAAAAAAGAACAAACAACAATTTTAATGTAATACAATACCCAAATGTGAAACATGAAAATGTGACCGTGCAACAATATCCACTACATGTGAACCAACAAACAAATGAATCTTCAGGATTCACCTTCAATTGTCACGAATGGGACCCTTTCACTAGACTCAGTAGCAACTACCAACATATCTTCTTCAATAGGTGACATAGTCTCTTCTTCACTTAACTTGCTTCTCAACAAATGGTTGTTATCATGTTTTGAGATTGTAATGCTATCAAACACACTAGCTCCATCTGCATTCACACTTTTCATTGCAAGGGATTATTGCTCTAGCTCAAGAATTGGTTTACGAACCTACTCCCATTGAACTACCATAGAATACATCAAAGGAGTTGTAGGAAGGTGGACTTGAAATGGTTGGAAGTAGCCAATTCACCCAATCAATTCACATAATTTTAATTAAACTCAATCTTGACATGAAACATTTAAATCATCAATGCTAATATGTTATGAAGAGCATGAACTATTCATTATTCAATTCCCACTCTAAAGGAAAAGTATTCATATGTGTTCTTGCCAACAAAAAGTTCATAACTATTCAAGATAAAACTACAATTGACATTCCCAATAACAAGGGATATAGTTTTAGATATTGCAAGTTTAGTTACATGCATCACAAATAATACAAACTTGTCTAGTGGAAATCACAACTACATTTAGCCCATGAAAGATTTAGGCTTTAAAATATATAATGTGGCCAAGGAATGCCCCAATGATAAGGTTATAGAAATCTCAAATCCTACACCATATTGGTAGGCAAAAAATAAAGGGATTCCAACCTAAAGAACAAACAAAGGGACGAAGAACAATTTTGACAACACTAACAATCACATGCATCTTTACTAAGCTTCAATGGCAATAAAGTATACAAATGACCCACTACCATGACATGCCTAATGAATTTAATAATTCAAAGTCAAAAGGGAAGGTCAATAACATCCATAAACCAACACAATCATGTTCAGCTAGAATTGTTTCACAAATAATAAGCAAATGTTCAGGCTACATTTTCAATCATCTCTTTTTCCCCTCTTCTTTCTTTTTCCTAAGAAGCCGACAACCCTAATCCAAATTGTTAATGTTTCATTTCATCATGATTATCCACACAATCAATGTTAACTTCAAGAATTAACTTACTTTTATGTCTACTTTCAACCATACCTATAATTCAACCACACTGGAATTTCAAAGATTAGCTTCCAATTGATCACAAGAATGACGGTCTAATCTTCTATCAACATGCACACCTGCAGGTAATTCCTTCATTTCTTAATTGACCCCTCCTTGATACGGGCATAGATTGACATAAATTCAGCATACAACAAACAATCTTACTTACTATGTCATGGACAACTCCCTTGAGTGTTCTTGATTAGGTGAATTCTAGCACTGCCAACATTTTTTCACATAATGCCCATTGACTTGCTTGTCTCTTATTCCAAGACTAACAAAATTCAATGTAAGAGTTCCTTTATTGATTACCAATAACATGCATAGATAAATTTATACTAATATGGCCAAACTTCATGTAAATCATTATGCAAACATTTGTGTCTTTAGGTTGCATTATGAGAAATCGCATCCCCTAAAACCACATTACCCTACAATTAAAACTCAAAAAACAACTCATATACAACTATTATGCAACTATTCCTTGGGTATTACAACTACTATGTAATTATCCCCTTAGAAATATGGTGTATTAATAAATAATTACCACGTCAGAAAATTAATTAGTTGAATTATAATTGTAAGTGAGTTCAAAATGGGTTTTCTATATGGTAATTTATACACATTGTACATACATATGTATTCAACAATGTTTGATTTTTTTAGGAATTGCATTGTAGTTGCATGTGGCAACTACTTTAAAACTATTATAAATGTGTCACTAAAGCAACAACTATGTTGCAACTAGTGTACAATGTACATACATGCGATTATGCCACATCTCCACATCTCCACCACCCATTATGGGATATATTTGCAATTTTTTTTTTATTATGATTCCCATTGATACGATTAGTATGGCCATTCGTGCACCACTATTAAAATACTAATGTTCAACTATGTTATGACTATAAAACAACTATTTATAACTAAATAAGGATACATATTCATAAATTGTTTATATTTTCATCATATGTGTTTCATTTTGAGTGATTTAAAATGTTATGGGAGCGTTACTTCAAGTTCTAGAAATCATCTTTGAAGTGTAAAGGAAAATGAGTAATGAAAAAATAACAAAAAAATAAATAAGTTTTCCAACTTAAAAAACACAATTTTTTTTTTCTTTGAACCCCTCCTACATTCAAACCTCATAACTTTTTAATTTTTTATTCATTTAAAACGATTTAAAGTGTTAAAGTGCCACTTGAAGTTCTACAAATTATCTTTGACCTTTAATAATAACGAAACATATAAAGAATTTTGTGGGTGTTTGGGATCTGGCCTTTGTAACATTTAGTGGTTTTTTTTTAGTTATTGACCCCTGTATTTTGAGGGGCCGTAACTTTCTCAATTTTATTCCATTTTTTATGATTTTTAGTGCAGTAAACATGCCAATAGGAGGGGTTCAAGTTTTGTTTAGACACCAAAAACAATGGAGCCCCCCCTTGGATTTGGCTTGTTTTGAGCACTTAAATGTTATAATTGCAATTCAATTACAACTAATGAACAACTAAAAAATTTAACCCACATGTTTTGTCTTTGAATCCCATGTTATAAACTATATAAAGAAGGTTTTTTTCTCTTATGTTTTCACATTAAAATACATGTGCCATTTTGGGACGAGTTGGAAAAAGCTTAACCTAAGGTAAAACACAAAATAAAATAAAATAATTCATGGTTATTCTTTAGTGCACTTAGTATTGTGTTTTCCTACCTACTTACTTACCTAGATAGGTAAGTAGGTCCTAGTTTTCTACCAAAGTATATATGTAGGTAGGTAGGTAGGTCTTAGGTAAATATGTAGGTATGTAGGTTTTAAAACCTATCAACCTACCTACCTATGGTTATGTATGATCTACCTATTTACTAAAATAAATCTTTATATATTTTTTATTTTTTTAAAAATATGTTGTGTGGCAATTTTTTATTGTGCCACATGTTGCAATTTCAGACTATCACTAATAATCATAATGGACAATGGAGATCAATATTTCGATTTTTTTGTCCAAAAATCTTCATAATGCCACATGTCAAATTTTAATAGATGGATGATAATTAATGATGTCAGCATGACATTTTGGGTGTAATTATAATGGAATTGAATAGTAGTTGAAAATGAATTATTTTGATTAAGTTACAATTGAGTTGTAATGAATTGCACTGTATATATGGTGAATTGCAACTTTACAACTCGTGCAACTTGTCCATTAGAATTCATGGTGTATAAATATAGTGAATTGCAAGTGTCTATTGTAATTGAAAAATTGAATTGCAAGGCTAGTTGCAAAACACCCATTTTTCTCATAGTGTTCATTTTCTAGAAACAACATGAAGATTCTATCACAATGTTTAGTTACCATTGAAGAACATGACTAATTAAAAAATGTCAATAATATCCTCAATAAAGCTACAACAAGTTTCTGATTGTTAGCTTATATTATTTAGTTTATCTTTACACAAGTTATCAGCCTAAATATAAGGCACAAAAAGGCTTACATAAAGGGTACTAATTGGGGCCTTTGGCACCTTGAACTTATCTCTTTAAGGAGAGATTTATAGCATGTACAATTACGATAGACAATTTTGAACAAGTCAACATCTAAGGTACCTGTCCATCCTTTGTTGTTGCATATTGCCCCATACATGCATGGTAAAGAACCAGTATATCATATATTACAAAAACATGATTGTCATCACCATATCATCTAACCAAATTGCCACACAATGTGTAAGCAATAATTGACACTATAACCATGCACATTCAACCCAATGGTAGAAAGTGAAAGGCCAATACTAGATATCAAGCACCATAAAGCATAACAACATTGGTAGTGCCCAACACAAATACTTCCACAAGCAAGGCCATTGTCAAGCCTCCCCAACGCCCCAAAGCTACATGCATGATGACTTCATAGAAATAACCATGATCTTAATGACTTTTGAAATTGGATATAGAAACACTATAGGATATTGACCTTCACAACCACTAGCTATTGGATCTGTAGGGGCATTTGGTGTGCATCATATAGACCTCACCCCAATTTCAAGAAGCACGGAAATGGGCTAAGGCTGTATAATGTTGGCCACTCTCTCCCCATAAAATAACTTTTTTACTAAAATTGTGTTTTTTCAACAATTAACCAAGCAACCTATCTACCCTCCATCCTTCTTAGAATAAATAAGTTAGCAAAGACCACAATCACATGACATTTACATTATTAGCAAAGACATAATTGCATTGCCCACATGTAAGGGGGAACTCAATACCTTATACCACCTCCTATCAAGATCATAGGCTGGGGGGTTGCTTCTTTCATCAAGATGAAAACGTCAATGATGGATTGCTTCAATTGATGTGATAAATAAATAATGCAAACAAAATATTTTGTAAACCTACCTTGGATGTTTGTTGTTGCTCCTATTGTAGTTATTCAAAAGTTAACTGCTACCTAGCCGTTGCCACTAGCTACCTTCCATGTTCAAAACTTCCCTTCCTCATATGCCTTCCACGTGAAATCACAAACAAAAAAGAATGCCATGCCACCACCTTGTATGCATGCTTAAACAAATTACAAAACACATGATGAACGGACCACCACTAGCTTCCCACACTACAAACCCCCAAAAAAAAACTATGACACTGCGTCGCTTTCACACTCTCAACACCTCCCTGCCAAACTTTAATTTTCTTGTTTTCCCTTAAACGCTAATTACACCACTTTCTCCTTAAACCTTAATTTTGACCATTTCTACCTAAACAAATAAAAAGAAAAAAAGAAAAAAAACACCTCCCCTTGTGTGAACCTCTCCCATCGCAAAATTGATTGCATTAGTTCCACTAGTCTAAAACAAACATTCTTATGCACAATTCCAGGGCCCAAAAAACTAATGCGAAGGATGTTGTCCCTTGTAGGGGCAAGGCCCAACAAGATGATAACAAATGTGAAATGATGTATATGATAAGGCACCCAAGGATGGATGATTATAATTTAATTTCATCCATGGTTGGGGATTGACAAGATGGGGCTTTCATTAGGGGCCCCAATAGTTTTATACCACCATTTGCATTAGTGTTGTGGTAATTTTTTTCCCTTTTTGTGCTTCACTTGGTTTGTTACGATTGTTCATTGTGATTGCCATTATTGATAGTGTTATTTGTGAATTGATTTGTGATGGCATTTGTTGTTGCTTTAAAGAAATAAATTATTACTATGCCATTTGTCATTTCTTCTCATTGTGTGATGTTGCAACTTTAATTTCATACTGTAACAAGTTGTTTGTGATCTAACTTTAACCAACCAATTGTGTTGCATTTTGCAAGATGGAATGGAACATATTAATATATAGTTTCATCGTGTTTTATTTCTAGGTTTTATTTGTAATTTGTTTTCAGTTTCCTTCAATGATTTGATTCACATGGAACATTTTTGTGTTTGTTGTGTTTTTTCTAATGTTGCCCATGATTTGATGTTGTTTTCATATTGGCATAAAACCATTGTGATGTGTTTAAATCATACCATTCCTTGTCACCAATAGCATGAGCATACTACAAGGTTAAAGTTCCCAAAGATGTACATGCACCATCATTGTCATTTAGCATTGAGAACAATTGTATTGTGTAGAATACGGCAATTGAATAAATCGATGTTCAAAATCTTTCAATTCATGTAATTCTTATAAATCTTACAAACATTAAGCAACATGTTCCATTTGAAGTAATGTTTTCTTGTTTCTTTTTTATGAATGCAAGGTCAAATGGTTCATTTTTTACAAATAAACCTCCATACAAATCCCTAACAAGTTTTTTAAAGGTGGTCAAATGGACATGGTTGTTAATTTTTAAGATTTCATTATTGTAATCTTTGATTACAAATGTTCACCCACCTATGAAATATTCTAAACTTTGGTCAAAACCTAAATCAAAAGTCCTCGATGTCATTTGTTATGGTTGATGTTATTTGGAAATCTTAAAATGAAAACCCATAAAGTCCACATGAATGAAGGCCACAATATATTTTTTAATAATCTATGAAAGAAGGTAGTTTGTTTTGTGTTGTTTTTTTTTGTTTTGTTTTGTTTTGTTTTGTAATTATGAGATCCACCAAATCGTGATGTTTTAGATCATGCTCTTGGTGTCTTTGGAAGGCTTTTGACAAGGAAGGGTGCATGGGCTTGGTTTTATGTGCAAAAGTTCTTGAATAGTGAATGACTTCTTCACTAAAAATTGAATTGACTTGTAGCTAAAGTTTTTGGAAGAATTGGAATGTGCCTTTGGTGTTTTTGGAAAGATCTTGATGAGGAGGATTTAATGGAATTTACTTTGTAAGATGTGGATTTAAAATGTGGGAGATATTGATTTTAAAGTGAATTATGCTACCGAAAATTTAAATAAATTCCAAAAAACTAGCTTTTAGAAGGAAAAATTAGTTGAGAACATGGTAACACTTGAAGGCTTGATTACCATTCAATTCAAGCATGATTTCCTTTCATATTTGGCTATTCAAAAAATTGATACATACATTGCAAAATAATGTTCACATGTTGAGTTTCCCTATTTTGTAATGGGTTCACACTTGGGCCAATGGCATATGTCACACTAATGTTCATTAGTGATAAGTTTTTTGAGAAATGATAAAAAAAGTCAATTTCAAAAGGACTTTTGGAAATAAAGTCGAATTTTGACCTTTCAAAAGTCCATAATTAACATTTATTCAAGGTTTTTAAAAAACAATTCCACACTTGATTTGATTACTTCATTTTTAAAAGCATACTTAATCACTGTAAACAATTTGAAATGAAATTTAATATGAATTTTGCAATTCATCAACAATCTAATTAACCAACGAATCCATGTTTTTAAATTTCAAAATACCCTTATTGATAATGAATGCATTATTTTCAAAAAAGTTATACATGTTTTCATAATCATGTTAATGTGCTACCAATTGTTAATTAACAAATTCAAGATTATGTTATTCATCGCAAGCATTTAAACACAATTCACCCTATAGAAGTGACCATTATGATATCAAAAGTGATTCATTCAACCATGCATTCACCCTTTCACATCAATGTAAACTATAATTGAGGTTGCAATTCAATCTATGACAATCTTTGATGATAACAACTTTGTTGAAAATCATTTAAGAGATGTTGAGTTTACTATTGTTGTTATTGTTAATGATGGTGAATTCTTGAATAGTCTTGTAGGTTTAATTTTGTAAAAGAAATTCATATTGTTGACGTTGTTGAACACGGACATGCAACTTCCACAAGATGTATTAATGTCAAAGTTTTCCTTACAATAATCAAAGGAACAATCCTATTATTGGTCTTGGTTTTTTACCTATTAACGATATTGAAGAACAATAAATGAATGTTAAAGCTTCCAAGAAGGTGACACAAGTTGATAATTAGTCACATCACCATTTTGACAATTGGCACATACATGTCAATATTAGTGTTAAAGAAAAGATTGAATATTTACATGAACATAATTAAAAGTCAAAATCTTAATGAACTATATGCAACCTTCCTTTTACAAATTAGAAGGTAAGTGATCAATTTTATCCACCAAACATAAGTTGAAATGTCCATTGTCTTGTTTTTTATTTTTCTTGTTTTTATACATCAATTTTGACACCTAAATTTGATTGTTTTTTGCTTCAAGATTGCAAGTTTGTTCCAAATACTGGCAAAATTATCACACTCACATTAAGGCTTGAAGAATCGAAAATTGATGGAAAAGATTTGTTATATTTTTACAACTTAATAGACCATTAATTCAAGAAGGTGTAGAAAATTATGAAAGTTTCTATATAATGGCCAAATTAGTTTGGATAAAGTAAAAAGAGGAAACCATGTTCAACCATAAACATTGGACATCATAGAAAAATCCTAAACAAATCAATACCATGTAAGACATACTCGTAGGGCTATGTTTATAAGGTGTGTTTGTATGTTGTGCTTAATTTCTTAATTAAAACACAAATCAAAATGTATAGCCTTATGGATATCAATTTCACTTTCTAAGAAAATGCATATGTTACGTTTGTGCAATTTGATGAACAATCAAACAAAAAGCATAAACTATAATTCTTCCATTGTCAACATGAACGTCCTCAAAAGCTTGTTGCTATGACAATCCTTAATATTGTTATAACATTTTGCACATTTTATAATCATTGACCAAAGTATAGACTAGATGAACCTATGTTGCATTCTTTATTTCTACAACCACTTGATGGAGCTTCAAAATAATTTAATAGTGTTGTAAATCATATCAACATTTGAATTATGCATTACCCACTTTTTGAAAGTTATTTGTTTTGTACAACATAACTAATTTGTTATTTGTGGTGTCTAGTGGTACCCAAAAACAAGGATGGGGATCAAGTTATTACAAAGATGATGAAAAACACGGCTCTTAACTTAAGCCTCAATGTTAGTAATATTACCAATATTTCATTCATTCAAGGTGATTACAATTGAGAGAACTAACCACATGTGGGTGATGCACCCCCAAACTCTTTGATAGACTCAACTGCGAGTCCAAAGGTGAAGACATCAGAAGGATAAGAAGTTAGGGTACGCTCCCTAGTTCATAGCACTTCGAGGGTAGAAGGGCATGCTAGAGCTCCAGGATGAGGACTAGGACGAGTGACAAGAGGGTCAATTATTCACACAGACATGCACAAACCAAATAACAAGTTGGTTAGTGCGTAGTTGGAGCACTTTTTGTGCATGGACAAGCCACGAACAAACACAGACTCACAAGATTCACCATAATTTGGACTTGGGAGAAGTCACCACCTTCCCCCTTATTATTATCTGTGCTTGGCCTTACACTCAAATATCATTTTGTCCCGAGACTTTCAAGTTGGGACTCCCATAACTTTAGTAGCCCACAACTTTTTGTGTAGACCTTCGATTGAAGTGAGGTCTAAAGAAAAGTTATAGTCCTCATCAAGAGCTTTCCAATAATATGTAACACGTCACCTGCACATAAGTAAATCAGGGCGATTCTTGACTTTTAGTGGTTGGTAGTCAAATTGGCAATTTGACTCCCAACCCTTTTTTTGGCAGTAACTTATGTTTTAATTACCCAAATGGATCATGTAAACCCATTTTAGACATCTAAGTCTCAAGAGCTTTCCAATGGTATAAGGAATTTTTTAATCCTATGAGTTCTACCTTGAACAATCGCCCTCTAAAAAATTGGGAGTCCATTGGGAGTCCAACTCCCATTTGGGAGTGTGTGAATTCATTCCTTCACATTCTCTTACACTCCCGGGAGCATGAAATGTGACTCTCGGACTTCGCTCTTGGCTCGCACCTTTGCAAGCCCTTACCTTGGTCGCGAACCCAAAACTAAGGTTGTAAAAGTGGGGGTCCCAATGGAGGTTGGGATGCATTTAATTAATCATAAATTGAAGGTGTATATGTGATATGACAAAGATAACATAGGGATTTATGAATGAGGTTTGCAAAATATCATGTATTTTGTTGAAGGACTAGGTGGGGATGTGTCTTAAGATTGTAGACTACCATTTTTTATTTCATTTCTATTTCAATCATGGGTTTGTTAAATTTGAACAACTTTTTAAAAAAAAGGGATGGGAGTCTGTTAAACCCATTTTAGAGCTAATTACTTTAAGCAATCTTGTTAATATTGTTGGTAAGTAACTTGTTTTTGAATGTGTTTTATCTAGTGTTATATCCATGAATGTCATTGTTGTTGTAGTGGAAAAAAATGTATTTTCCAAAATACCTAGGGAGGAAGATGTAATTGTTGTCAAAATGCTTAATATGATGAAACTTGAATAATGTGTGAATGTTGTTGAAGAAGTTTCGAAGGTAAATAAATAGGTGAAAACATAATTAAACTATGATTTTCAATGAATTATCCATTAGTAGGGATGTGACCTTGATTCAATAGGAGTTTCATTAATCATTTAAGTGAAATCATCACAAATTCATTAGATTAAAAATCTAGTGAATTCACTATATCTCTTAGTGATCAACAACAAGTTGATACGAACAAGCAAATTCATTAATAATTAATCAAATAAAAAATTGTTATATGACATTCATTATTTAATTTTAAATTAATTTTGATTCAAATTTTAATTTTATATTATAAATAAAATATCATTTTATGTACTTACAATCAACATTCAATGTTGACTATACGATCAATGTATGCCATTGATCACATAGAAGTTTTACCAAGGTTTGAACCTTGAACCTTTCACTCCAAAAAATAAATCCATTGGCATTGTAATTCAACCACCTCATTTAATATGAAACAAGTGGGGTGATGGTTAAATTTATTATGTTATTTATTTCAAATATTTTGTAAAAACCAACATTAAGTAATATTATATTTCCCATATTATGACCAAATAAAAAAAATTAAACTTCATTTTAGAAGATTTTTCTAGGATGTGCACATTTTAAATACTTTTAAGAAAAAAATAAAAATAAAAATTTAATTTGACTAAAAATGCATTTGAATCTTGCAATTGAATATATTTCAACAATGATTTCTTGAACAATTTTTTAATCATTACTATCTTTTTCGTATTTTGTCCAAATAAAAATTTAAAGAAAATAAAATTCAACTAATTTGATTGAAATTTAAAAAAAACATTAATACATTTCAACAATATGTTTTGAAGGAAAAGAATATTTCAAATAAAATAATTTGTGAATAAGTTTATTTAATTACAACATTGATTTTTTCTTTCAAAAAACTTTTGAGTTTTAATGACAACATAATGTAATGTAATATATATATTTCACATTTTAAACATATATTAATCAATAGAAAATTTATAAATTTGTATTATATTAATTATAATGGTTTAAAAATAAACTCAAATGTGCAATATTGAAGTTATTAAAGACATAATATTATCGTTTTTCAAATCACTTACAATGTTACATTAAGTATTAAAATTTCTATTTATACACGCATTTTTCAATATCATAACTTTTATTATATTTTATTTTGAATAGTAAAATTTCATGTTGTTAATGGTTTTTTAATTTTATAAAATGTTGTTTAATATAAATTAAAGTGTTTTGAACAGGGGCTTTGATAAATAAGTAAAATTTATTATACAAAAATTTATTATATATATACAATTTAAATTTGAATAACACAAAAATGAACATTAGAACGAATTATTTTGATTTAAGGGTAAATAATTTTATCATCTAATTTTAACATTATGCAAAATACTAACATTAAAAGTGAACTTATTAATTTTTGTTTTATACACATATTTTTTTAATATTTTAAAGTTTACTAAGTTTTATTTTAAATAATATTTTCAATTTTTTTGAAAGTTTTTTCGTTTATGAAAATAGATTTAATACAAAGTATAACATGTTTTTAAAGTTGTATGAATACCAAATTTCTTAATAAACTATTAATATACACATTTAATGAATAATTATATTCAATGTGTGTGTGTGTGTAATTAATTTATAAATAATTTGACTAACCAAAAAAAAATCCTTGGTGAATTAAGTGCACATGATTTCACCCATTGTGAAATTGCACAAAGCTAAAAGCTATATAGTGAACCCCTTTCATTTTTAAGGCCTCGTAATAAAATCGGTTAATGAATTGGACCCATGTTTCCTACTAATGATCCTAAATAAATATGAAATTGCACAACCACAAATTTTAGGTACTTGGATATACACAAACATCTTAAGAAATATAAGGTTTTCATTTTTTCAAGGCATCAACATTTGATAATACTAACACCATGTGATCATGTGTTGAAATATTCCCTATGACATTTATCATTGCATTAAAAATACAATGCAATCATACCCAAATTCAAAAACAAAACTATAATTAGAAGGTTAATTTCATGTAAATAATTATGATTTTATGTTTTAAAGTCCATTAGGTCTTCACATCATCTTACCATTGAGTACTTTGTTAAAGACAATTGCCAAACTACGCATGATTTGATTAGAGTTGTTGGAGCGTGGATTTTGTTTTGCAAATTATGGATTATAGTGTGTTTTAGCATTTAAAAATACTTTGACATTTTGAAATAATTGAAAGATTATAATGTCCCCATGACTATTGGTGACACAATGAACATTCATTATTGAATAAAACAGATTCCATTCATTTTGAATTTTGTTCAATTTGCTTTTGAGAACTTGGAATTTTTTTAATGAATTTTGATATATTTAATGTAAGGAATGTGCTTAAAGAATTTGAAATGTATGTATGAATAATATATAATAAATTTTTTTATTGAATTTTCAAAATCTATATTTAATTTGATAAATGATGTTGCATGATTTTCATCGTTAGAAAATAATGATCCATAATCTACTACATAAAGCCCACGTCATTTGCTTGGCAAATAAAACGTCTTCAATTATCCATAATTCATTGTACATTACATAATAAACATGACATGTGATGCATGGAAATGTATAGGCATAAGGTGATGGGTTTTATAATTTAACATGAATGGAAAAGTGGTAAAATCATTCCCAAAAACATTAACTAGTTATTGTAAATGATGACTTCATTATAAATTTCTTGAAATTAATAAAAAATGATGGCACACAAATAGATTACATGATTGTCGAATATGGTCAACATAGATAAGATAATATAATAATGCCTCATTAATCTTGAAATTTTATAGTACATTTCATGGTTTTCATGATTTTGTGGGTCCTTATGGTGTGGAAAGGCATGTACTTCAACTTTTAATGATGCACCCCCAAATTCTTTGAAAGACTCAAATGCGAGTCCCAAAGTGAAAACAATGGAAGAAGGAGTTGTGCCACGCTCCCTAGTTCACAACATTTTTGGGATAAGAGGGGTGTGCTAGAATTCCATGATGGGGACTAGGACGAGTGACATGCATGTCAATTAAACAATACAACAACAAAAATTTACAACATGTTTAAAGGTTTGGCTTTGCAATTTGTAATAGAAAATGATCTATATATAAAGATTGTGAAATATGTACATAATACAAAATATTTCAATGTTGAAGCAAAATGCAAAAACCTTTTAGCCCAACAATGGAACTTAAAAAATGTTTTAGCACAAGAAGAATTTACAACAACTTTTTGAGATTAAAATTTCTCATTATATCCAATAACCTCCTTAATCAAACTCAAGTGTTAAACATCAACAACTTTCAAGTCTCCAAGAAGCTCAATCGTAGATATTATCTCGTTGGAATATTTTGCAATGAAAACAATTTCATTCAATTTGAACAAGGAAAATGACCAAATAGTTTTTTCAATTGTGGTATTGATGTGAATATCCAAAGTGCATGCAAGAATAAATTTACACAAATTGTAGAATATAACCCATTGGAGGGCTATTGGTAAATATTACCAAGTTTGCAATTTGGACAAACTTACTTGCAAGGCAAGGCAAAAGGATTTGTCATTGCCATGCAACTATCAACCAAATCACAAAATATGAATGGAAGTAAAAAATTAGAGTGGAATTAAATAACAACTCTAAACACATATTGATAATGGTTGCATGGTAGAAAAATATAATAGTGAACAACATTAACCTTGCAAGGAATCACATGTTCTTCACATTTTATGTTAAAATTGAATGATGTACATGGGAACAAGGATGGAGGAAGTAATGGTGAATAGACACACATCACCCTTGTTCCTATAAATAATTTTTTTCATGATTTGTAGAAAGTGAGCATTCCTTTACAAAATTGTTCAATCAAGTCATGGAATTCAACATGAAACAAGGTAGTGAAACTCATTTGTAGCCAATGAAATAATCAATAAGTTTAATAATAAAAAAATTCAATGATTTCAAAAGCCTTAAACATTTTCAATATAAACCTACAAATCTAAATCTATTCAGCATTGTTTTTTTTAGCAACCAATAATTCAAATTCTTTTCCAATCTCATAGCATACATCTATAATAGCAAAATCAATGGTTGTCATAGCAAAATGTTGGAATATGCATCAATCAAAATAATGAATTATATTTTTAGGCAGAAAAAAGTTTCATAGGAGGATCAAATGTTGAGATGTTTGTCACTTTTGTGGATGTGAAAAGTCTAGTCATCCACTTTAATTTTCAGCTTGTCATAGTCCAATTTTTCTTTCATAGAAAAAATTTCCAATTGTAAAAAATAATTTTTTTTTATCAACTTGACATGTGTTTTGATGAAGGTTGTTTTGATGTTGATAGTGATTGTGGTGGTACGGGCACAATATCAATAACATTTTCATGAACATACAAATAAACCATAGATTTAGAAGGAAATGTAATTGATGAACTACCATAAACACTCAAACCAAACACTTAAACACAACATTGTAAATTGTATGATCATTGTCTTTCACCAAAAGAATTGGGTGCTCATCTATTTTTTGCCATTTGGATCTTACTAGATCAAAATCCAATGATTTCAAAACAACAATCCTTATTGAGCACAACAATAACAAAAAAATGGTTAAAAACACAAAAGTGCCTTGGCAAAAGACCCAAAAAGACCTTACTTGAATTTGTTTCATTAAGTCACAATTTCCCAACTTGGGAACGTTCAATTGTCCCATAATGAAAGACATTTGGATATAAAGACAATGAAAAAACATAAAGCAAAAAGGATTGAAAAAATCCTATGTTGCTTTCAAGAACCTTAGATGACCACAAAGACAAAAAGGAGGGGAGAAAAAAAAAACTTGTTTGAACTAAACTTGGTTGAGATTACCATATAGGGATAGAGGATAGACGAAAAAAATATTGCATAGGTAGTCACAAAAGGGAACAATAATGATGAAGTTTTACTTTTTAAGATTTGGTGTTTCCACCATGTTTCTAGTGTGTTCCCCATAGGTTTTTTGATGAGGCTGCTCATGTGTTCTTCAAGTTCCTAATGTATATGCATGATGTAACTCCCAATAACATTACATTTTATTTAATGATATCTTTTGCCCAAAATTGAACTTATAGATATAACCTATAAATAGATAACCACCTTTATATTTTTAGTTTCAAGAATGTTTAGTGTTTCAAAATAAAAGCGACTAATTAAGGTGGCTACTTGCAAAACAACAAAAAAAAAATTGGGTGCACCCTAAAAAAAATTTAATGGGGAATTCATGGAACATTTCCTATTTTAATTGATGTGATTTTCATTTGGTCCTTCATTTTGAAGATTATTTGCCATGTGTTACTATGAATGATGATTTCACTTTTTCAAAACTCCATATTGAACACTTCCTATATAAATGGTTGTTATTTTCAATTTGCTATAAAGGTTACATGGTTAATTGATCTAAAGGAACTTCATGGAACACTTTATATTTTAATGATCATAATGCTTGAATGGATTTGACACCTAATGTTAGTAATTGATTAATTTTTAAAAATGCACTTTGGCACATTAAAAATGATTTCCCAATGCTTTTGGTTTGCATTATAAAATTATTGAATTTCTTGACTTGAATGAAAGAAAGAATCAATTTTCATCCATTTTGATGCACACCATTCATTTGTTACATCTTGGGTTTTGCTTGTATGTGCTTATATATTAACTTTTGATTCTTGTTTGCCAATAAGGTCCAATATGCCATTGAGATGGAACTATTCCCCATGACATTATGAAGCATTAACAAATTTGCTAACCATTTTTACCTTGTGAACAATATAATTTTTTTCCCATGATTTGGTTTCTCTTATTGTAGTGATAAAAAAGAAACAAGGTGTGTTTTCACAATCTTAGGAGTAGGGTGCCAATGTAAAAATCATTTTCAAGGATTTGCATGTGATATGTGACATTCATATGATGGTCTATTAACCTAATTTTTGCATTCTTCACATTCAATTTACAATTGAATGTGAAGATTTGGATTATAGATTTAAATACCTTTTGATTATACCTTGATGATTCATCATGTATGTTATGCACCATTGCTCTCTATCCCATAGAAATGAATAACTTTTTTTAAATACACATCTTCAAAATTCATGATTTTAAAAGCCAAAAACATGTTTGAACCAAATGTGTTTAAATGTGTTGTAAAAATAGATTTCACCAATTTCAACTCATTTTTTGTTTTTAATCATCAATACTCAAATCTTCATCAATTTTGAAAAGGAATGGAACACATTTGATTAAGGAAAAAGACATTTGAAAAAAAAAAGACTATCCACCCTTGAATCTTAAATGTTTTATCCCTTTTGAAACATCATCAATTTCATCAGATTTTGAGAATTAAAACTTTGCAATCAATGGAGCCTATTTCAAAAATAAAATTGACAGTCCAAATTATTGTGCCCCTTTTATGATTTTTCAAAAATACAAAATTACAATTTGAAACAATGTCCACTCCTTTAGGTGGCTCCTATGACTATGACTGCACCCCAAGGTTAACCTTGGGTCATACCATGTATAATTTCTTGGAAAAACTTGCCTTGGCTTATAAAAATCAATATTGAAAATACCTATTCAAAATTTCCAACAAAGTTTTTCAAAGTAGCCACTAAATGAGGATAATGAAAATGACGATCAATCATTTCCTTAAAAAAGTTAATAATTTTTTATTATTAAGATCGAAATATCATATGGAATGGCTAGTGTTTCATATATTTAGTTTGCATTGTATATGACATTCCTAATTCGGAGATGAATGACACTTGGACCTTATGTGATGGGTATTTTTGATTGGCCCATAACAAAAAATAATGATCAAGCTTTGGACAATCCCAAAATAGGATGTTGCAATTATTTATTTATTTTTGGGTTGTTTAATTATAAAAATTACAAGAGTATAATTTAGGGTAAATGATATGGGATAAAATGAGAAGCTATGTTGAAGAACACATTGAAAATTTGGGGAATACATTGAAAACCCATTGGGGATTTATGGAAACACAATGGGACTTTCATGTGAAAAAAAATCCAACACCCCCACCTCCCCCCCCAAAAGAAAAAAAACTTGAATCCCATGGGTGAACCAACACTTGCATCGGTACTAACACAAGATGAATGACATGAACATTTAAAGGTGGATGAAGAGATAGGCATAACTTACATTAGATCAAGTGCCATGGTCTAGGACACTTGTGGTCCATCACCACATGATTTTTTTTACTTCCATTTTCACACTTTCAAATTTTTGCTATAGTTAGAACTTCATTGCCGTCACATAGCTTTATCATTTATTATAGGTTGTCACCACCATTGCCTATTGAGCTCCATCACTTATATCATTACCATTGTCAATCGCCGTCACCATTTCAAAGCTTTAACAAGTTGTTGTGCAATTTTGAAGAAATGTTGCATTAGTTTGACAACTTTTAGATTGGTGCTTCAAGCATAGACATGCCCACAATGTTCCAATGACTTGCAAAACTTGAGAATTGACATTGAAGCCCTTTTGCAATCTGTTGCTCAAGGGACCTCCAAGCTCTTCAACAACGAATGTAGGTTGATATGCTTGTTTTGATGTCCTTTATGATACATTAGTTCCAATGTTGTTTGATGAACTTATTCCACATTTGCCATCACCTTGGTTTAAACTTGGTATTACCCAATTCCAACGCTATGACTTGTGCTCTTTCAATGCAACTTGCTCCAATGCACTATTATAATGTGTGCTCCTTTAATGCAACTTGTTTCGATGTGTTGTTCCAACACCTAGGTGTGATGTGTGTTCCTATGACATAACTTGCTTTGACTTGTTATTTTGTTGCCCAATTGGATATTTGAAAATGAATTTTCTTCTCATGAATGATTTGCAATTCGTTTTTCACTTTTAGAATTGCTCATTAAGTTATGTTGAAAACATTTTCAATTGACTAAAGATTGACTCTACATTTCATTATATAGACTAGCATTGACCTCATCCAAAGGCTTCATTTTTATCTTTACAAATGCGAGACAAAAACTTCAATGATTTTAAAAACATGACATAATTTCTCCCTTCAATTGACCTATTACAAACCTAAAAAGTTGAGCTTTAGTTTCCTTCACAGCCTCAATGTCTGGGGACATTTGATTAGCCGACTACACATTTTGTTGGCACATAATGTGAAAAATTCACCTCCCATTCCACCAATGTGCCTTTCAAATTGGATCTCTCATCATGGGAAATCCCACAACTATCGTGTATCCCATTTCAATATCTTGTTCTAGGGATGCTAATGTTCTTGTGCACTTAATGTTCTAGTAATCTGAATCATTCTTATGTTCACATATTCTCTTATTTGTGAGGGCAAAACAAACCACATACTTGTGAAAATCACAAGTTTTTTTGCAAGGAAAGGCGAAGCTAACAAATGAAGATGTTGCTCAAGTGCATCCTCACTTGCTATAACCTCGAATTCCTTCACAAGTTCTTTGCCACTCTTGTTCTTTAAGAAGAGCCCGCACTTGAATATTCTAAAAAATAGAGAAGGCAAACCTTGGAGGTTGAGTATAGGAAGCCTAGTAATCTAAAGAAGAGGGAAGGCAAACCTAGTAGGCTAAGGAGAGGTTAATAATGAAAAAAATGGATGACTTTCAAAAAGTCATCCATCCATTGTTATTTTTTCATTGATGGTACCAGTGTAGGTGCTGCTTCTCCCTGGCTGCAGGCAGCTACTTCACCTCATTGGCTGCAAGATTTTTTTTTGCCTACCTGTTTTAGTTGCGATCCTTGGCTATGGCAAGGGCATGAACTATGGGGTTGCCTCACAAGTCCAACTTTTTTTTTTTTTGGGTGGCAATTAGCCAATTTGATTGGCCCATCACAAAAAAAAAAGTTGAAATTATGGATGCTCCCCAAAATAGAAGATTCTATGGAAAGCGAGAGTGCCTCCCCCAGCTATATAGGTGAGAAGGGGAGGACTTTGGGCAAAACATATGGGATTAAAGTGAGGTGCTATTGGGAACATATTGAGAACTTAAAGGGAACATGTTGGGAATAAAGGAAAAATGAAAAAAATTCCCCCCACCCCTCCCCACCCAAAACTCAAAAGAAAGAAAATTAGGGCACTTTGAGTGCATGCTGAGCCTTCCCATTGGTTGCATGAAATTTCTATTTCCAAAACTGTTCATCACCATTTTTGGCCTAGGTTAATAACCCCATTATAAACTGGGGTTACTTATTTCATATTACTTAGTTCTTGGGGCTCCCAAAGTTTGAACTTTTTAATTTTTTTGATGGGTGTCTATGATTAAACCATTAATGAAAACATATCATAAAACTTTGGGCACTCTCAATATCAATATATTATAGTCTTCTTTTTCATGCTACTTATATAGGTTGCGAGAGTAAAATTTAAGCTATTGGTAACATCTTGGGAGGCTAATGAAAAATCGGAAAAAAATTGGGAACAAAATATATTTAACCATTGGGAACATGATGGAACCATACAAAGCACATTGGAAATACTGAATTTCAAAAATCCCATTTGACCCATCATTGAGCATTTCTTATTTTTAATTGTTGTTGGTTTGAAGTGGTAGAGCCACTATGGAATGGCCTATCACTTGAAGAATTGTTGAGTGGACCAAATGAAGTAACAATCTCTTCCCTTAAGGAGTTATCCAACAATCGTCTCTTTGACAAATAGGGTTTTCGTATCTTGGTGGGAGCCTTAATGGCCAAGCCAACAAACGTTTCTATGACAAATAAGGTATTCCGTATCTTGATGGGAGCCTCAAGGGCCAAACCAACAAGTGTTTCTATGACAAATAGGGTTTTCGTATCTTGGTGGGAGCCGTAAGGACCAAGCCAACAAATGTTTCTATGAAGATAAGGTGCTCCGTACATTGATGGGAGCCTCAAGGGCCAAGCTAACAAATGTTTCTATGACAAATTAGGTATTCCATATCATGATGGGAGGAGCCTCAAGGGCCGAGCCAACAAACGTTTCTATGACAAATAGGGTTTTTTGTATCTTGTTGGGAGCCTTAAGGGCCGAGCCAACAAAACGGTTCTATGACAAATAGGGTTTTTTGTATCTTGGTGGGAGCCCTAATGGCCAAGCCAACAAACGGTTCTATGACAAATAGGGTTTTTGTATCTTAGTGGGAGAGAGACGACATTTGGCCATTCCATGGTCCCCACACATATCTCATTTTTCAAGCAAAACAATAAATTGGGTGTCAAGTCCGAGCAAACATATTGTCCTCCTCCCTTGACAGTGCAATAAATAGAAGTATGGGTTGGTTTCATGAGGTGGGGTCCCAGCTTCCTCACAGTGTCTGCCAGCAGCAGAATTTGTCAAACAAGTCAGAAAATTTGGAGTACTTTTTTTTGGGGGTTTGTCAGGTTTGTGTTTGTCTTGAGAAAACTTCACTTTCCATTTCACTTCCTTTTGCAAATTTGTCGTGTCATGATGATTAAAGAATTGCAAGCTCAATGTCCTTCTCCTTCTTCTTCTTCACGATCAATTATATATCATCTTCTACGCTCTTTTTTCCTCTGTACAAGTTACATAATATGACAACCCATGATTAGGTCTTCTTCTTCTTCTTCTTCTTGGAGATCAATTGTATAATGTTCTATGTTCTTTTTTCCTCTGTACAAGTTACATAATATAACAACCCATGATTAGGTCTTCTTCTTCTTCTTCTTCTTGGAGATCAATTGTATGATGTTCTATGTTCTTTTTTCCTCTGCACAAGTTACATAATATGACAACCCATGATTAGGTCTTCTTCTTCTTCTTCTTCTTGGAGATCAATTGTATGATGTTCTATGTTCTTTTTTCCTCTGCACA
>Ga0116227_10003108_pt1 | contig 37212 bp, 33 predicted proteins | sample S1TSphgellanicum_FD_89693 | JGI IMG/M metagenome (GOLD analysis project Ga0116227, IMG submission 89693) | Host-associated microbial communities from peat moss isolated from Minnesota, USA - S1T2_Fb - Sphagnum magellanicum MG | ecosystem: Host-associated > Plants > Peat moss > Unclassified...
CCAGACATTCTAAATCGATCTGCGCTGCATTACATAGCTGAAGAAGGATGCATCAAAATTTTGGAGTTGTTGTGCGAGTTCTCTCCAAATATGAATGTCAATGGTGTTGACTTTCATGGCTTTGCACCACTCCACTTGGCGGTTCGAAATGGGCACGATGCCGTGGTACAACGGCTTCTTCGGCTGCAGAGCATTGATGCTAATGTCCGAGCTACAGTCAATGCGTCCAATCCAGACAAGCTCAAGCCATTTGAGGAGCCGCAATCTCTGCTATGCAGGCCAAAATTGTTCTTGAATAGGCCTGAAGAGCAACCTAGTCGCGACCTCACACCTCTACATTTCGCTGCCATGGATGGGCGCATCGAAGTAGTGAGGCTACTTCTAGAGTGGGAAGGGATCAATATCGATCTCGTGGACAGTGCAGGCCTTACACCACTTCAGTACTCCGTTCAGAATGGTCACTGGGAGGTCGTGAAGTTGTTGCTCAAGAAAGGAAAGCCATTCAGTACACTCAATATTAATGCCGTGGATAGTGCAGGCCGTACACCACTTCACTTCGCTATGATGGGTGGGTGCATGGAAGTAGTGAGGCTACTTCTAGAGTGGGAAGGGATCAATATTGATCCCGTGGACAGTGCAGGCCTTACACCACTTCAGTACTCCGTTCAGAATGGTCACTGGGAGGTCGTGAAGTTGTTGTTCGAGAAAGGAAAGCCATTCGATACACTCAATATTGATGCTGTGGACAGTGCAGGCCGTACACCACTTCACTTCGCTGAGATGGGTGGGCGCATGGAAGTAGTGAGGCCACTTCTAAATTGCGAAGGGATCAATATTGATCCTGTGGATAGTGCAGGCCTTACACCACTTCAGTACTCCGATCAGAATGGTCACTCGAAGATTATGCAATTGTTCTTCAAGAAACAAAGGCCATTTGTTCGAATCAATATTAATGCCGTGGACAGTGCAGGCCGTACACCACTTCACTTCGCTGCCAAGGATGGGCGCATGGAAGAAGTGAAGGTACTCCTAGAGCAACAACGGATCAAAATTGATGCCGTGGACAATGCAGGCTTTACACCACTTCACTACTCCGTTCAGAATGGTCATTGGAAGATGGTGCAGTTGTTGCTCAAGAAAGGAAAGCCATTCACTACACTCGACTACGACAGACAGTGTGATGTCTTTGAAGACTTACTGCATTTGGCCACAAAGCGTGAGGAGAAGACAATAGCGAAGATAATTGCAATTCACTTATTCAATGCATTAGGTTCCAGAATGAACACTTTCGCTGACATATCCACCAAATTCTCCGGCAATGATCAGAGCAGGTTGCTCGCTTCAGCTGCAGTGAGTAATCACTTCAAAATCATCAAATACATTCTGAAGTGGCAGCCAGAGGTCAATGTTAATGAGAGGAGTGAATGGGCTGCTATTCCTGGCTTAGTTGCCACACCTCTTCATTTTGCTACTATAGAACGGGATGTGGCTACTGTGGGAGGGCGCAAGCGTGGGCATGTCGAAGCTGTACAAGAACTTTTGAAGCATCCAAAGTTGGACGTCAATGCTGAAGACAACAAGAAGATGACACCTTTGCTGTATGCCATAGAAGCAGGCAACGTGGACATGGTGAAGGTTTTATATGAAAAAGATAAATTTAATCGCCTCAAAATTGATGCCGTGGACAATGCAGGCCGTACACCACTTCACTTCGCTGTCATGCATGGGCGCATGCAAGTAGTGAGGCTACTTCTAGAGTGGGAAGGGCTCAATATTGATCCGGTGGACAGTGCAGGCCTTACACCACTTCAGTACTCCGTTCAGAATGGTCACTGGGAGATGGTGGAGTTGTTGCTCAAGAAAGGAAAGCCATTCGCTACACTCAATATTAATGCCGTGGATAGTGCAGGCCGTACACCACTTCACTTCGCTGCCAAGGATGGGCGCATGCAAATAGTGAGGCTACTTCTAAAGTGGGAAGGGATCAATATTGATCTCGTGGACAATGCAGGCCTTACACCACTTCACTACTCCATTCAGAATGGTCATTGCAAGATGGTGCAGTTGTTGCTCAAGAAAGGGAAACCATTCGCTACACTCGACTACGACAGACAGTGCGACGTCTTCGAAGACTTACTGCATTTGGCCACAAAGCTTGAGGAGAAGACAATAGCGAAGATAATAGCAATTCAACTTTTCAATACATTACGTTCCAGAATGAACGCTTTTGCTGACATATCCACCAAATTTTTCGGCAATCAGTCCTTTAGCAATCAGAGCAGGTTGCTCGCTTCAGCTGCAGTGAGTAATCACTTCAAAATCATCAAATACATTCTGAAGTGGCAGCCAAAGGTCAATGTTAATGAGAGGAGTGAATGGGCTGCTATTCCTGGCTTAGTTGCCACACCTCTTCATTTTGCTGCTATAGAACGGGATGTGGCTACTGTGGAAGGGCACAAGCGTGGGCATGTCGAAGCTGTACAAGAACTTTTGGAGCATCCAAAACTGGACGTTAATGCTGAAGACAACAAGAAGATGACACCTTTGATGTATGCCATAGAAGCAGGCAACGTGGACATGGTGAAGGTTTTATATGAAAAATTTAATCGCCTCAAAATTGATGTCGTGGACAATGCAGGCCGTACACCACTTCACTTTGCTGTCATGCATGGGCGCGTGGAAGTAGTGAGGCTACTTCTAAAACAAGAAGGGATCAACATTGATGCCGTGGACAGTGCAGGCCTTACACCACTTCAGTACTCCGTTCAGAATGGTCACTGGGAGATTGTGGAGTTGTTACTCAAGAAAGGAAAGCCATTCACTACACTCAATATTGATGTCATGGATAGTGCAGGCCGTACACCACTTCACTGTGCTGTCATGGATGGGCGCATGGAAATAGTGAAGCTACTTCTAAAGCGGGAAGGGATCAATATTGATCCCGTGGATAGTGCAGGCCTTACACCACTTCAGTACTCCGTTCAGAATGGTCACTGGGAGGTCGTGGAGTTGTTGCTCAAGAAAGGAAAGCCATTTGCTACACTCAATATTAATGCCGTGGACAATGCAGGCCATACACCACTTCACTTCGCTGTCATGCATGGGCAGATGCAAGTAGTGAGGCTACTTCTAGAGTGGGAAGGGCTCAATATTGATCCCGTGGACAGTGCAGGCCTTACACCACTTCAGTACTCCGTTCAGAATGGTCACTGGGAGGTCGTGGAGTTGTTGCTCGAGAAAGGAAAGCCATTCGCTGCACTCAATATTGATGCCGTGGATAGTGCAGGCCGCACACCTCTTCACTTCGCTGTGATGGGTGGGCGCATGGAAGTAGTGAGGCTACTTCTAAAGTGGGAAGGGATTAATATTGATCCCGTGGACAGTGCAGGCCTTACACCACTTCAGTACTCTGTTCAGAATGGTCACTGGGACGTCGTGCAGTTGTTGCTCGAGAAAGGAAAGCCATTCAATACACTCAATATTGATGCCGTGGACAGTGCAGGCCGTACACCACTTCACTTCGCTGTGAAGGATGGGTGCATGCAAGGAGTGAGGCTACTCCTAGAGTGGAAAGGGATCAATATTGATGCCGTGGACAATGCAGGCCGTACACCACTTCATTTCGCTGTCATGGATGGGCACATGGAAGTAGTGAAGCTACTTTTAGAGCAAGAAGGGATCAATATTGATCTCGTGGACAATGCAGGCCTTACACCACTTCACTACTCCGTTCAGAATGGTCACTCGGAGATGGTGGAGTTGTTGCTCAAGAAAGGAAAGCCATTCGCTACACTCGACTATGACAAACAGTGTGGCGTCTTCAAAGACTTACTGCGTTTGGCCACAGAGCTTGAGGAGAAGACAATAGCAATTCAACTATTGAATAAATTAGGTTCCAGAATGAAGGATTTCGCTGACATATCCACCAAATTCTCTGGCAATCAGTCCTTTAGCAATCAGAGCAGGTTGCTCGCTTCAGCTACAGCAAATAATCACTTCGAAATCATCAAATACATTGTGAAGTGGCAGCCAGAGGTCAATGTTAATGAGAGGAGTGAATGGGCTGCTATTCCTGGCTTAGTTGCCACACCTCTTCATTTTGCTGCTATAGAACGGGATGTGGCTACTGTGGGAGGGTGCAAGCGTGGGCATGTCGAAGCTGTACAAGAACTTTTGGAGCATCCAAAGCTGGACGTCAATGCTGAAGACAACAAGAAGATGACACCTTTGATGTATGCCATAGAAGCAGGCAACGTGGACATGGTGAAGGTTTTATATGAAAAAGATAAATTTAATCGCCTCAAAATTGATGCCGTGGACAATCCAGGCCGTACACCACTTCACTTTGCTGTCATGCATGGGCGCATGGAAGTAGTGAGGCTACTTCTAGAGTGGGAAGGGATCAATATTGATGTCGTGGACAGTGCAGGCCTTACACCACTTCAGTACTCCGTTCAGAATGGTCACTCGAAGATGGTGGAGTTGTTGCTCAAGAAAGGAAAGCCATTCGCTACACTCGACTACGATAGACAGTGCGATGTCTTCAAAGACTTACTGCATTTGGCCACAAAGTGTGAGGAGGAAACAATAGCCAAGACAATGGCAATTCAACTATTGAATACATTAGGTTCTAGAATGAACACTTTCACTGACATATCCACCAAATTCTCCGGCAATCAGTCCTTTAGCGATCAGAATAGGTTGCTCGCTTCAGCTGCAGTGCGTAATCACTCTGAAATCATCAAATACATTGTGAAGTGGCAGCCAGAGGTCAATGTTAATGAAATGAGTGAATGGGATGGTATTCCTGACTTAGTTGCCACACCTCTTCATTTTGCTGTTGTAGAACGAGATGTGGCTACTGTGGGAGGGCGCAAGCTTGGGCATGTCGAAGCTGTACAAGAACTTTTGGAGCATCCAAAGCTGGACATCAATGCTCAAGACAAGAAGAAGAAGACACCTTTGCTGTATGCCATAAAAGCATGCAACGTGGACATGGTGAAGGTTTTATGTCAAAAAGATAAATTTGATCGCCTAAGGGCCACCGAAGAAAACTCAGATGGAGATACTCCATTGCAAATAGTTGTAGAAGCCAACAATCGCAGCAAGGATCCCAACATGAAAGCGATTGAGAAGGTCCTATTGGAGCGATCTGAAGTGAAAGATTTCGTTGAGAGGTTATACAGGGATAGGCAAGTGTTTGTGGATGCTGCAAATGCTCTTCTCGTTGGTGCAGCATTAATCGCAAGCGTTACTTTTGCAGGTTGGTTACAACCTCCTCTAGGATACACCCCATACTATGACTTCCCACAACCTTTTCCTGCCCCACCTGGCGCTTATGAATCTTACGCTGCAATCAAGCAAAACCCAAAAGTCAAGGCATTTTGGGTGTTCAACAGCCTCTCTTTCTTTTTTGCCATTGCAACTGTCTTGGCAGGTGCAGATGCAGCCATGCCGAGCCTTGATGATGCCTTTATTGGAAGAGTCGTCAAGTCTGTGAAGAGATCTGTCATACTAGCTTCCATTCTTTTAGTGATGTCTGTTGTTTGTGTGCTAGGTGCTTTTGCTAGTGGTGGGCTTGCAGTGTTACCTCCTCTCCTAAAATACGACACTAGTATGATTATCACTGTTTGTGTAGGTGGAACAATTTGCATGATCATTCTAGCAAAATTCTTACGGAAACTTGCAAAGGCAATTCACATTCATGTCCAAAGAAGAAAGAAACCCGATATGTTGGTAGGAGTGGATCACCAACTTGTATAGGCAATGGAAGTTGAAGGACTCTTCCCAGTTATGGTTGACTTTTGTAAGTAGGTTGTGTCTTTAGTCACACCTCACCTGTTCCATCACACACATTTCTACTAAATGATGTAATAGGATTGTTGGAACCATTGACATTCTTCAGCATATATGCATACTGCATTGTACTCAGTATTGTTCCGGGAAATTGGTTTTTTGTTGCAAGTATTCCATGGCTCTTCTTGACATTCTTTCAAATACTATTGGCAGTTCTATGATGACATTATACCTCTGCACTTATGTTCTGTGGAAATTGGTTGGAGAAATGTGGCTGGCTTAGCCTCCCTGTTCGAATTGAGGTCTTCAAATGCAGCTTCAAACAATTCAGCAATGCTAATGTTTTCACACCTCAAAATCTACATCAACATGAAAGCTGACTGAAAGTCTTACTGTAAAAAATGAGTTTCTTTTTCTTTACTTACTGTTTCTATAGCATATGCTTTCCATATCTCTTTGATCCAGGAAACTCTAGTAGTGGCCTCTTTGCATAATGTTCCTTCAAATGACTTATTCCCTATTTACTATTTGCATTGCACATGTTTTTTTGTCTCTTTGAGACGTCAGCCTCTAGTAGTGACCAATGTGCATAATGGTGTTCCACTATCTTGACTACAGAATTAGCTTTCAGTCCCTATAGTCTGTCAGACTCTAGTAGAGGCCTGTTCTACTAACTTGAGGCATATTATACCTTCCGGAAGAGTAGGAGGTTTTCTTGTGCCTCAAACAGCTGTGCTGGTAGAGTTGAATTTCCATGATATGACATGAAAACACTCTACATCATGTGTACGAAGTGAATGTAACATCCATAGCAACATAGAAAATGCCACTTCCCACTGCTTGAAATTACAGAGAACAACACTACTAAGATATATCTTAAACCCATGCTTCAGGGTGTGAAAACTCTGCATCCAGTGCTATCTTTTTTCCTTTCCTGAATATCACGAGAGGATATTACTTGGCTGGAAAGAGAAGAACCAGGAAAACAAGATGCTCACAGAAATGATGGGATGAGTGACTCTTGCTAAAGACTTCCTTGAAGACCTGCCTGCAAAAACTCTGTGTATCTACTACTACTCTCTTCCAGAATCAGTGATAGACAGCACTGCAGGAGACCCTTCTCATATCTGGTTCCAATACAAATGCTCATCCTATTACAAAAACTCACGGGGATCTGTCACAAAACCAGTCAGGGCAGAAGCTGCAGCTGTGTAGGGAGATGCAAGATAGATTTGGGCATCCTTGTTTCCCATTCGCCCAGGGAAGTTACGATTTGTTGTCGACACACATACCTGCACTCAAGAACACACATCAGATTTGGTCACCAAGATTCTTAGAAAGGATTGACAGAGTAGTAACTATATGAGGGCACAAAGACACAAGACAAATCGGAGTGCTCCATAATCAGAGAGTGTTTTCCTCACTGAGGGTTCAGGTTTCAAGTTTCAACAGTCAAAAATCCATCTTCACATGCATTTCTGAATTGCAACTGTCCATGACAGATTATAATGGGAATGTGTCTTAGTGCACTCTAGTCTAAAAAGACAATAAACAAGGCTTTCCTGCTACACTATGCAACTAAAACAAGCCCCAGCTCAAACCCAAAACACACAAGAGAAAAAATACCTGAGCTTCGTTCATGCGGGCATAGGTGTCACGGGGGCCACCAAGGCAGGCTGCACAAGATGGTGCTGCTGGGGTGTCACAGCCAGCTTTTGAGAAAACTTCCGCACATGTCATTCCATCAGCACCCGGTACAGGCAGGGTATACAAATCCAACCACACCTGCAGGGACCAATTACACAGGCACTAGCTGATTCAATGGCAATTCTTACAATTTCTCTGCTGCTTTCAGTGGTTGAACAGTTCCTACAGAACTTCTGTTCAGCACCACTTAAGAAAATAAAGCTCCACTTGGTGCAACATATGGAAGTACTCCAGGAGGCAAAAACTCAACAAATGTATAATGCAATGTGCTCTCAGACTGGTTATGAGAACAACCCAGATCTTCAGTCAACATTGGGCAGTGGAACTCTCAGCCATCAACATTTCAAAGTGGACCTCACTAACTGGAAGGACAGGTATTCAATCTCTCCTCCTCAGACTTTATGTATTTATAGAGTCATGGTTACATGACCAAAGGTTCACAAAATGGATATTGAGCTGCAGAGCCTAAGATTTGAGCAGGGAAGCAGAAGGACAGGTGTTTATTCTTTCCTTCTTGGACTTCATGCATTAACAGAGTTATGATCACATGACCAAAGGTTCACAAAATGCATCTCTGAGCTGCAGAGCATAAAATTTGAGCTAGTAATTGGAGCCCCAAATTCTAAATGAGAAAAATGGTACCTTTTGAGTTGCTGGGACCAGGAAAGTTGGCACCTTCACTGTTTGGCCCTGTTGAAAAACACCCAACCCAACACAAGACAACCATCAAACCCAATGTTACAAGTTGCAGTTCTGAGCTCTTTAACGAAGAACTCTCCTTCTGATTTCTGGAAGGTGTATGAACTTCAGAACTTTCTGCTCCTTGAATGTAGTCACACATGGAAATAATACTTCGCTGCAAGTCCATGACACATTAGTTTGGTTTTAGTCTTGGAGAGTCATCTGAAACAAGAAATGTGTTTTCAGAGTGAAGGAAACTGACTGAAGTGGCCATGAGCTGGGCAGCTGCCAGAAAGTCTTCAGTTTTCCCACCCGTGCATGACCCAATATACACACGATCAATTTTGACATCCTTGCACTCTCTTGCTAAACCACGGTTATCTGGAGAATGTGGCTGCAACATCAAAAAACAGTATTCCTCAGTGTTTGATCTACAACATTCATCACTAGTACTTACCTGTCAGCTGGAGGTGAAATATCTCTAAGCAGAAAAAATAGCATACCATTTCAGACCCATGCCTAAGAACTTTCCACAAAACATGTTAAAAGTTAAAACATTTCAGTCTTTACACACTGAAGTGAGACAAACTACAAAAAGAAAGATGGGGCTATCTGTTAAATTATTTGTCTGCAGTTCAATGTTGGCACACTTCAAGGAATTGGCCTCATTTAGCTTGAGCATCTCCCCAAACACTCCACAAAATATGTTCCCATCACTATTAACATTCTAAAATTGGCCAGGGAAACAAGTACAAAGAACCACACCTTGGCAACAACTGGCTCAAGCTTTGAGACATCAAATCTGTACTCCTGTAGGAAACTGCACATAACACCCACCATTCACTAATTTAGCACCTAACTGTAATCCTGCCAATCCAACAAACCCTGAAACCACTACCTGAAATTACTGTACCTGGCTTCAGCATCGCTTGCAACAGGCTCATAGGGAACTGTTGTCTTTCCTTCAAGGTATTTAAAGGTTGTAGAATCAGCAGGCACCACCCCATTCTTTCCACCAGCCTCCACCACCATGTTACATAGCGTCATTCTATCCTCCATCTGCACATTTCAAAAACAATCCAAGCATTTTCAACCTGCTCATTCAATATCAATTATAATGTATTCATACAACCTAGCCCACTTGGAAAAACTCTAGCAATGAGAGATATAGGAAACTGGAGATCATTTTGCAAAACCATGCAATTTAACCATCTAGGGGTCACTATCAACAAGACAACTTTGATGGAAAGAAAAAGAACAAACCGTCATTGCGTCAACTGCTGTACCAACAAACTCCATGGCTCTATATGTTGCTCCTGCTACACTAATTTCACCAATGATCTGAACACCAATACAGAGTTTAACCTTAACAAAATGTGAATGTCTGGGTCCAAATGCACTAAGAGCAAAACAAATCTGCAAGAAGAAACTGCAATGAATGCGAGTGCACATTGCACATTACATAGAGGGAGCATACAAACTCCCTCACTGACTGGATTGATAAATAATGCATTCAAGCAAGTAAGAAATAACTCAAAGGCTTAAGCATTACCTGCAGTATGAGATCCTTTGCTAACAAGTGCTTGGGCATCTCTCCATCCAGAACAAATCTCAGTGTAGGGGGCACCTGAATCATATACAGAGAGGGAACAACAAGAATGAAGGACCATAACTTCCCACACCACACTTCTGAAGAGAAATTAAAAGATGCAACAGATTTACAAATCCATCTCATCTTTGAGTGAATCAGCACAAGTAGGGCCCAGCACAAAAACCTTGATGAGAAGCTTTCCAGTGCCCATAATGAAGCCTGCATCAGTGTTCCCTATTCCAGTGGCAAACTGTCCAAATGCACCAGCATTGCATGTATGTGAATCTGTTCCGAATAGTACCTAAACCCATCCCACATCCTCAGAATTAGTGTTTGGACTGCCAAGCTGTATGATCCACAGACATGGACTTTTAGTCTCCTGGAGAGGGCGAAAACTACAGCTCCATACACATGGACTGGTACTCTCTTGGAGAGGACCAAAATTCAACAAGTGCAGAACTATAGCTTAGAAGTACCTCGCCAGGACGACAATGACCCTCTTGAGCAAGCGCCACATGACACACACCCTTGTAATCTGGATTTGCCTGCACCATCCCACAATCTCTCTTCCATCACACTCTTGGATGCTCCTAATGTTGTAGAGACCGGTCTTTCTGTTTCCTTCATAACATAAATCTCTAAAGAAGAAAATTCTCAATAGCCACTATACTCTAGAGAGAGTCACCTGGAGTCTGGAAATTCTACAGTGTCTCCCTCTAAAACTGATGGTCATTGCTAACAACTGGCAAGTCTGCCAATCTACCAATCCAGAATATTTGATCCAAGACATCAATAGCATTTAACAGCAGTTTAGATGTTGTATGCAATTTGCTGTTCACAAGAAGGGATAGCATTGATAGTGGGCACAAGATGAAAATGCAATTTAAGGTGATGAGGTGAAAATAACTTTAAAATTGCTGAGATCCTTGATATCATAGAAATATTTTATGTCTTGCTCCAATGCAAATTCACGTAGAATGTCCACATTTCTGTTTGCCCGCTCATCAGCTGTGAAGATGTAGTGGTCAGGTATGAGCACCACCTTTTCACGATCCCATACCTGCCAATTGTAGGCCAACATATACACATAAATCCAACTGCAGGAAGCCAATATGATATCTTCAGACAAACATTTCCATCCCACAGATTGTGGACCAACAAGAAATAACAAGGAAATATGCAATGCCCTTTACTGGCATGAATCCAATCTCTCCCTGCCCATAGCAAAATCAACTACCAAACCAAATGTCTCATTGTGTACTCTGAAAGCACAGTAGAACATCTCCCACTGGGGCCTCATAGATACATCAAACTTTTCAACTGGAATTACTGATTAAAATCAGAGAAATGTATAGACATACAATGCTTGCATATGGAGTTCCTCTCTGCTCAATCTACTGAAAAACAGCCTCACTGGCATCTGAAAAGCAGGAATGTAGTCTAAAACCCTAAACCCTTTGATGTTAATGGGATGAACCTTGGCATTTTGGCCGAATTCCTTTTTGAAGATGCCAATGGTTCCAGGGCCACAAACATCATGAGTCATGAGAATGTCAGCCTTCACCCAGACATTCTCTCCAGGCACAAGCTGTCCCTTCTTGGATGCCCGTGCTAGAATTTTCTCAGTAGCTGTCATAGCATGCTTCACCTGCACACAGAGAAACAGATAACTCACTCCATCTGGCAAAGGAAAACCCCTTCTTTGCCAACTCAGGATACATCAGAAGCAAAAAACCTTGAACCCTGAACACTCAACCAAAGATGCAATTCTTAGCCCAACACCAGAAGAATGGGAACATCTGCTGCCTATCAGGAATTTAGCACCGTCCGATCAACTGCAACTCATCATTCACTTCATTGAATCACTTGCTTATGGCCTGAGTTTCAGGACTTACAGATCCTGAAGAGGCAGGGGAACGTTGCTGGGGCTGTGGAGGAGCCACTATGGCACGCACAGATGGTTTATGATGAGTGCAAGGAGTAGCCACCTTGGGTATAAAGGCCACCTGTGTTCCAAAGAACCTCGAACCTGACACCAGAGACCCTCCATCTCTCTGCACCCAAAATTCTCCAATTCAACCACTGCTTTCCAAAGCAAGCCACAGAACCACTGCACTTCATTACTGGCTCAGGATTGACCACTAGAGCATGAGCACTTTCCAATCTGCAACATACACACTAGTACAATACCAGACAGCAAAGAACCAAATTGCTTCATAGTTCCAATCCCATCAACACCCAACTCAGAAGTACTCCAAGTGAGTATTTTTGACTCTCCACGTCTAAAACTTCATGAATATTGAACCATGGGTTCCAAAATCTCTTGGATCAGGAAAGATGATAAATCCAATCAAGCCCATGACAAAATTCCAAGAAAACGAATAAAACCCACCTTGCAAAACCCACAAACAGACCCTTAGAAAACCCCAAACTCCCAAAATCCAGATACAAAAAAACCTCTAGAATAGGTAGTCTCTACAAAAACCTCTTCAAAGAAGGACCCCTCCAAAGTGCTTCTGAACGGAGAAGAAACTGAAACTTGGAGCTCATACAAAAAAGAAAGAAATGGGTCAGTTATATTGGCAATATCACAGATTCACAACTCGATAAACCTTGGACAGAGACGAGAAACAGGAAAAGGAGAATGCACACCCCAACCCCCCCCCCCACTCCTTCCAAACCGCCGCCCCCAGTGACTAACCTTGGGCACAACAAGAGCAGGATGACTAGCTGCAGCAGTAGCCATTCTCCTGGAGCTCCAGAACGCAATCCACAATCCTAAATTTCTCCAACAACCAGTGATGCCTGCAAATGCTGGGATTCCCACAGAACAGCAGCAATCCGCACAGAAAACACAGAAAGAGAAGGAAGACAATCAAAGCAACGCCAGAAGTGGTTTGCACACAGACCTAAAGGTCAGAGGTTTCATCCACACCCTCACCCCCAATTCATCCAAATTTTCATCCAATTTAGGGTTTAGTATCTCATTTTTCTCATCTCTGTGAGGACGTAATTTTATTATTTTTGATGACCATTCAGTGTAGTTGCAAGCCATCACCTCAGTGGGGTTTTTTTTTTTTTAATTTATTACCAAAATTGTGAGGTAGGTGGGTTGGCAATCACCTGAAAGAGGGACTTAGCCAAATTTGGCTATAGGTTAGAGAGGAAAGCAGAAAAGTTTAAGAATTGTGTTATATGTTGGCAATGTGCTAGAACCTATTGTCTAAATATGGCGAATCCAGAAAATAATTCCTCCTAATGTGGCAAAAAAGTGCCATTTTTCCCAAAAAAATGCCTTTGTACCTGGTGCCTGGGCTTTTTTTTTTTTTTTGGTTGGCAGGATGTGGAATTTCGCCAAAAATAGAAACACTAGCTACAACATTTGAATTATTGCACCAATTTCCATGTTCCAATGTTCACACATGGATACAATAAGTCCACCCTAACTTGGCCAGTGAGGCTTTTTTGTTTCCTTACTGGCGAAATTCACCAAAAATCCAATTTACAAAATCAAGAAATAAAAAATAAAGTAATTTTCCATATATTTCAATTGCCAGAAGTGAGAATAATAATAATAATAATAATAATAATCATTGCCAGATTTCTGCGTTCGGTTTTCATTGCGTAGCCAAGAATATAGAAGGATGATTAGAGATTTGCACTTCGAATCTTATTTACAGCCAGATTTGGCTAAATCTTCCTGATGATCACCACATTTTTTACACCTTCTTATCTTAGGTTCACCACTTTGGCTGCATAAAAAATTTCCCTTTAAAATAAAGGCCACACTTGTACCAATAGATGGTGATGAGTCGGTGACCATGTGATTGCAACTAGATAATTTGAAGCAAATCTACTTACTTCTATGACAAATTATTTGATTGATTATACATTAGGCTATGGTGAGTCATTTTTGCTGCCAACTTTAGTTTCATGCATTTTATGTGCAATATAGAATGGCTTACGACATTGATGCAAAAAGCTTATGCATTTCATCTTAAAAGCAAACAGTCCTTTAAACGGGTCAAGGCAATTGCCACTCATGTAAGAATCCTAAGATCAAATACCTTTCCATGTTTAACTATGATCACCTCCATAAGATTGTCTTCCATCCTTAGAGCATCTCCACTGCAAAACTGTAAACAGCTCCTCTATGTTAAAATAGAATAGTGTTTAATGATCATTGTCCTCACCCACAAACATCATAAAAGTCCCTTTAAACAATCAAAGACCATTTATATCTTTACATCTGGACGAGTAATAGTCATTGTCCAAATCCATAGTAGAAAAAAAGCTTTAAAAGGGTTAAAATGAGCACTGCAAAATGGACATCGATACAGGAGTGGTATCCCACTGCAAGATTTAATGGAAATGAGTCTTTGCAAGTGTGGGGTGGAGATGTGTAATATTCGCATGTAGGGTTACCATTTATTGATATTAAGGGATTAAATATGATTAAAATGATTGTTAATTCATTTAGTGTAATATTTTAAAATATTGTATATTATACATTGGTACACATTAACCTTGTGTAAATGGTAAGTAAGTAGGTGACTAAGTGAATGGGTAAATAAATAAATAAATAGATGGATAGATAAGAAAAATGTGTGAATGTGTGCGTGGATAAGTAAATAAGTAAGCATGTATGTAAATAAGTTGGTGGATAGGTATGTACACAAATAAAAAGCAAGTTAAATTAATAATATAACTAGGTCAATCAGATAGTTAAATCAATAAGGTAGTCAAAATGTCTTTTTTTAAAAATTTGTTAAAAGAATAGTCTTTAAATTAATTTTAAAAATATAAAAGTTTTGTCAAAAGATAGAAGTTTTGTCAATAGGCATAAGTTTAGCCATGAAAAAAAATTTAAATTAAAAAAAAAATCTGGCCAAAAAAAGATAGAATTTTTGGTAATAAATAAATAACCATGAAGAGATGGAAGATTTGTTAAGAGATATTGGTTTAAATTAAGCCAAAATGAATTAAATTTTTAAAAAGTAATATAAATTTAATCAAGAAAACATAAAAGCTTTATGAAGATATAAACATTTTAGTCAAGAAAAGATAAAAGTTTTGTTAAAAGATAGAGGTTTAGTTAGAAAGAGTTTTATTTTTTTTCATGTGGTAAATGTTTAGCCAATTAGAGATAGAAGTTTTATTAATAAAAATTTAGTTTAAAAAAAAAACAAAGGTTTAGTCAAGGATAGATACAACTTTTGCCAACATGCAGTGGTTTAGCCATGAAAAGATGGAGATTTTGTTAAAAATATATAATTTTTGCCAAAAAAATCTATTTTTTTTGCCAAGGGATAGAGATTTAGCCAAAAAAGATTTGTTAATAAATAAAAGTTTTGCCTGAAAAGATAGATGTTTAGATGAAAAGATATAGAGATTTTATTAACATGTAAAAATTTAATTATAAAAAGATGAAAGTTTTAGCAAGAAATATGAGTTTAACCAATAAGAGTTAAAAATTGTGCCAAAAGGAAAGGTTTAACCAAAAAAAAAATTAGCTATGAAAGAATAGAAGGTAATGGGTTGGTAGGTAAAGCTAAGATATAAATCAACAATGTAGCTAGGTCAGTAGGGTAACTAAGGAATTAAGGTAATTAGGTTGGAGGGTAATATAGTTAGGGTTGAAAAAAAACACCCATCAAATAAAAAGGCTCAAAAATCAGAGCCCAAAAAGGTTGACTGTGGTACAATTTTGGTTTAAGGCAGGGTCAGGAATCAGATGAAGAAACACAGCCCATCCTATGACCAGAACCGCCAACTGGTGCACTGGTGGGGGCTGGTTCACTCTGGCCGGTTTATTTGAGGAAAATGAAATGTGATGTTCCTTGACTCCATGACTCCAACTTTTCTTTTGTATTCATGTTCTCAAGACTTCAATTATTTTTTGTTTTGGCATCACCAATTGTGTATGCAAACTTTGTGCTCACCAAGATGCTATTTCATATTTCAAAAACATGTTCAATAATGTATATAATGTAAAGGATGTTAAAACAAATGACTTTAGTGTAGGGAATAAGCCTCCAATCACAATAGATTTTTTTGACATCAATACTTTTTTTAAAATTATAACAAAAGTTGAACTAGGTTTACTAGAGGGACTCTTCATGGGAATGAAAACCACAAATGACTATTCCCTAATAATTGTCATAAAATGAGACAATGGCCAATGTCAAATTAGTCTGAAGTAATGTGGATGCTACATGTAATATATAATCCAACCCTACACAAGGATCAAAAGTTCAAATTGAGGGCAAAAATTTATGCAATTATTTATGTCAAATATTGAGGAATGGTGTGCAATTCTCCCTTCCAAATCTATGGAATATTAAAAAAAAGGTCTTATTGGAACTTGATCCCCTTGGAAGGAGATGAAGCAAAGCATTAAGGTCTCATAGGTATAAGACAAAAACTTTGTCAAAAATTAGCATACACACAAAGACGTTAATAATGGAAAAAAGTTAATAAAATTATCACAAGTGAATATCCAAATGTCTTCTCATGCTAATTCTTAGCAAAAAGAAAAGATTTCAACTCCTCCCCACTTCAAAGCCAAAATAAAATGATTATATATATATATAATGTTTTTAAAAATTCATGTCTTGGAAGTCAAGCAATCCACAAGGCCTGAAACCCAATCAATATGTATAGGGTGTATAATACTTTGTCTAGGTGGGCATTTGTCTTTGGTTATCATATACTGAGATCATTATGTTACATATCAAGATGAGTAATAAAATCATCATCATCATCATCTTTCTTAAGCTTCAACCCTAAGCCAATTAAAAGCTATCCCAAAAGCTTTAATTGCTTCCAACATGACCCTTGTGATGTTCCATATTTGTACATGCATTAGGGGGTCAAAAAAGGAAAACCATGTCCCAAAATAGAACCTAGCCCTAATAGGTCAAGAGCCAGTTAGTCATTTCTTAGTTGACAAACTAAGGATATTCTTCCATGTGTACTTGGATGCAACTTTGTTGTATAGAGCTAAAAGACAAACATGCAATTTACTCCTCAAATGAAAACTAGGGCTATACACAATAAAGGTAGGAAGGTAGTAAGTAGCCTAGTGTGGCCCAATTTGTAAACCATCTTATTAGGCCTACTACAAGACTCCAAATTAGTGTTTTTGGCCTTGGTACAAATAGGTCCAAGATTGAACACCCATTTTCCCTTTCACACCTTCACTCCAATTGCCAAAGGGACTACCTATATACAACCTTGGTTGCCACTTGTCACAATTGACAAAGCTTTTTAACCTTACCATGGAGGTTGCATTTAGGTTTCTTTATAAAAAATTGGCATTTTGACAAAATTTTGCACACCAAAAAAGAAATGCTCGTTCTCTCTTCTAACCCAACAAATTTCTAGAAAAATTTGACATGGGCCCCTTTACATGGAAAAATGCCCTACATTTCTCCACTTGCTATCCAATCTAGATTTAGGACTTTCTATATGCACTTTAGGGCCTCTTCTAGGCTTGGTGTTCTTTTAGGATTCTTTCCTCTCTCTTTGTCTGATTTGCTTCATGGAAGTGATGAAGGATTTAGGACCTCAGCTTGGTTTTTGTATTTGGGCGGGTGCTTTTACCTCCCTTTAGCTTTTGGATGTTGTTGTCTCGCCTTTGGACGTTTGGTCCTCTCTTTGTCGTCCCTTTCTCTTCTAAATTTGTGCTTTTTCATTTTAGTAATGATTGATTTCTCTATCTTTAGGGTTGTGAGTAAACCTATACATTTAAGTGTTTATTTGGAAGGCAAAAAAAAACATTTATTTCCAAGGAAATTTTTATTTTAGTGCCCTTCAGATCGATGGATTCATTGGATTATTGCCCTTTCGATTTGAAAGACTTTTTTTTGGGGGGCGTAGGGTGGATGGCTATGCCATCAATTAAAAATATTAACCCCCATCAAAGGGCAAGAAGGCTTCAATTTGAAGCCTTGCTCAATGTTCTTCAACACATACCTAACCTAATCCCATTGTGAAATACCTACCCTACTACCTTACCACTAGCTTCCACACTAATTATACTATTTCCAGAAATTTTGAATTTTGATTTTCTTTTCTTATAACAAAAATTTGTCAAGGAAAATATTGAATCTTCGAAAATATTTTTATTGTTGAAATGAAAATTTCAAAATTAATTAATGGTTTGACACACATGTGTTGTTGCCAAGGTACTACTGAATGAATTGTAGTAATCCTATTTCATATGACTCTGATTATTTTCTTGAGGGAGATTGGCTATTTTATTAAGTTACACTCAAACCTTGTGAGAAACTCACTCATGTTGAAATCATCATTTTGTGAAAATAACAACTATAAATTTTTTTTTCCAAGTTGGTCGATGAAGGAGCGACAAATAAGTCCTTTAGGAATCAAACATAACAACATAAAAGCAAGAAGAATTTTTAAAAAAAAAAAGGTGGAACAAAAAAGAATGAGCAAAAGGTTTTTAAGATTCCCTTTTGTGCACAAAACTAGAAAAAAGCCAGAAGAATTTTTTTAAAAACACAACAAAAAAGAACAAAAGAAATAATCTCTCAATGTGGAAACAAAATCAAAATCATGAGTAATGATGGAACCATGGTTAAGAGCAATTTCACTGCAAAGTGGATTTGATCACCTTGAGGTGTAGTTAAGTTTCTAAGTTGGCACCCAAACTTGGAATTGAAGCCAATAATTTTTACCAATATCTTAAACTGAGACAAAGTCCCCTTCCTCTTTAACCAGAGCCAACAATGGGTGCCTTGTTTGGTGAGGCCTTCTAGTTGGACCTCTTAGAAGCTATGAGAGGTATTTAACCTAGGAAATGTTAAATTTGGAGTTGGGAAGCCCTAATTTAGCCTAAGGATGGTATATTTGTAAGGTTTAAAATGCAGCCCAAAAACTTTGGGGGTTTATACCATGGTTAGTAAGTTACCAGGGTAGGTCCAGGTTCATCATAGGGACAAAATCCACCGCACTATCTCCCCCTCCCCTCCACCCACAATTCATGCCCTTAGGCCAAATTAGGTGAGGAATACGGTTGGGAATAGAAATTCTGCTCAGCCAATGAGGAATTGCAGCATGCACCCAATATACTATTTTGTCCTTTTGGGTGGGGGGGTTGGGTTGGGGGTTGTTTGGATTTTTGTTGTTCTCAATGTGTTCCCATCAAGTTCTCAATGAGTTTTCAACTTGCTTTTCAAGTTCCCACCATGTTCCACAACATGTTCTTAACAGTGTTCCAAAACATGTTCCCAAAAATGTTCCACAACATGTTCCCATTAGCACCTTTATTTTGTCTCATACGCTTGGCCCAATGTTGTCCTCTTGGAACCCATTGTAGGTGGGCCAACATTATTGGGATTTATATGTTTGGAGTGAATACTTTTACATTTGGAGAGTCTCAAAAGTTTCAAATCTAATTGGTGATGGCCAATTAAAGAAGCTCATCACAAAAAATAAAATAAAAAAATAAATAATCTAAACTTGAGAGCCACCCCCCAAACTAATTAATATGGATCGCACTCGCATGACATCAAAAGTTGACACAACCCTAATATAACTCTAAACCAACAAAAACTCCACACCAAATTTCCAACAATCTTAACATATATAGGGCCGTATTAGTATTTAGATAGTAGAGTTATCCGTAAAGTCACCCTCTGTTTCACCCCCTATCTCCTCTACTTTCGGCCCCTATCCCCCTTTGGATCCTAGTTATTTCCTTTTGTAAAATTTTCATTCCCAGTTACGTGTTTGATGCCCTATTATTCCGAAACTGGCTGTTCTCGCCCCCTAATCGCCTGATAACTCTACTACGTTAAATAGAGTGGAATGTAATAAGTTGGGGAATTGGGAATTTTTTTAGTACTTACTAATATTAAAGAAAGTGTGCATAATAATTGTACCATGTTTTTAAATAAACTATTATACTCACTCTTTTTGCTGCTTTCTAAAACCCTAAACCCCTGCAAAACCGTGTGTTGTGGTGGACGCTGCTGCGACAGCTCGCTCGCTCGCTTGGCTCGCAGAGTTGAGAAAATGGGTTAGGAAGAAGGAAGGATCTCTCCTCCATCCATCCCCATGGCATCATGATGGTGATGGCAACAGCAGGATGATGATCATGATCGTAATGGGTGTTGCTTGATCCGTGGTTTTTGGATCCATTTTCGCTGGATTTTGTCTATGCTGGGGTTGGGTGTTGCTTAGCTTACCTGCGGAAGAGGACAACAAACAAGCCCGGAGAAAGGGGGGAGAGAAATAGAAGAGAAAAACCGAAGAGAGGCTCATCAGGAGAGGAAGGGAAAAATGTTAGATGATAATATATAGCTTTAGAAAGATATTGTTGGTGATGAGATCTTCTCTCGCATCGACAAGTCTGCAAATCCCATGCACACCAGCCAACATGTCTGTCTCTCACTGGATCATTCGGAGTTTACCCATTGTCCCGAAATGCTGCTGTTGCCGTTGCGGCTGCTGCCTTACCCTTGAGGGTTTGGGTTAACCTTGAGGAGGAGTGGTCGTGACATGGAGAGGGGATCCGTAATGGGTATGCAAGGAGTGATCGTCTGTAATGGGTTTAGGGTTTGCTGGAGTGTTTGGCAAGCGTGAAGAGGAGAAGCTTGGTTTGTGTGGGGGTAGCGGAAGAGGCGTCTCTGTTTCGTTCTCTTTGTGTTTTGTTGTGTTTGTGGGTGGGACAATTTTTTGGTGTTGTTTGAGGTGCAGAAGAGATTAGAGAGAGATGTCAGCTGCGGTGAGTCCAGCACCATTTGAGCGATCGCGGAATCGTGGCACCAATCTGGTGAGGTTTCTCCTACCCCTACTACTATTTTTAATTTAAAAAAATTTAGGGGAAATTTTTTCGCACTTTCAGTAGTGTTTTTGTTGTTCCTGCAGCTGGATCTAGTGAAAGAGGAGACATGGAAACAGGGACAAAAGGGTAGATGTGCGTGTTCAGAGTGCCTTTTGATTGTTATGGGGTGGGGAGATGGCTGAGGGTGAAACATGACAGAAGAAATTTTTACGTTCTTGCAAACCGACGGCTGAAGGAATGGCTTGCTGAGGAATTATATGAGAATACTGAGCTTTATGGCAACATGGGCTTGTTGAATGGGAAATATGTCCAATAGGGACTTGAACAAGAGTAGAGTTCTCTGTATGTATTTTTAGGAGCAGATGTTTGAGTACAGGAGGCAACAGTGATGAGCAGCAGCAGCACCTGGATAAGTATTTCGTTATGAACGAGTTGAACTTGAGGTTTTCAGTCTCACTACCGGCATAGGTCTGATTGAGAGAGTGATATGAATACTTGTGGGTTCTGAGTTGCACCGGATGGGGAGGGTTGACATTTTCAGGTTTACAAGAGTGGCCCACTCTTCATTTCATCGAAAGGTACTATTTAATCCTGCATCAATTGGTGACTTCCGTTATGACCTAATTGTTGAGACGCTCTTGATCTTAATAGCTCAGATTGTTTGTGAAACTAAACAATTGTTCTACTCCTCAACGTCCACAGATTCTAAGCAGCTGAATTGTCTTGGTCTCTATGTGTCATAGTGTTTTAAAACATACGTTTGGAGACTTTGACATTGATAAAAAAAAAGTCGATAGATGATTTTTGCCCTAAATTTTATTCCATCAATCTTCCAGCTGTGAGCATTCAGTAGCAAGCAATAATGTGGGGTTCTTCTACAGCTCAAGCTCTGGATGGTGTTTACATTTGATCACAAGAAGATAACAGTAGATGCAACTTGTCAAGTGCATCTGTGATGCTGATGAACATCAGTTCTGCAACATTAAAGCAAGTAGCAGCAGCTGTTTGTGGCCTTCATAATACATCAAGCAAGTGTAGGGTTGAGTAGGAATTGTAGATTCTGAAGTGTGATGTGATCTGCTGACAATGTTACTGTATGTTAACCTAATAGATATGTAATGGGACACCACAATGTTACATACACTTTCAACCAAGTAGTCTCATGAAGATTGTGATAGGTAGAGTTTATTGTGATTGCAGTTGGTGCCAGATTTAGTGACAGGGAGCTTGATGGTGCAGGAATTGGTTGGAAGTCATGGAAACGGAGGTGGTTCATCCTCACACGCACTTCATTGGTTTTCTTCAAAAACGATCCAGTGAGTTGGCAACCTGACTGAATATTGATGCTCTGTTTTTGGGCCTTGCTAGTTACATGCATGATGCTGAACTCTTCATAGAATGGGGGTTGAAGGGGAGTCTGTAAAAGGTTCCTCATGCTGAAAAGATGGAGGGTCAATACAATCCCACTTCATATGAGCTCCACAGATACTAGGTAGCAGAAGAAGAACATCAAATTACAAAGCACCTGCTTGAAAGCTTCACAGAATTTGGTTACAAGCGGGCTAATGCCTGATGCTTTGGGGGAAGCCACTGGCCAGCATTCTGCTGATAGGATCAGTGGTGTTTGTGTTTGGTGTCCCTGCTTGGCCGATGTGCTGGCCTGGATATTTGAGACCTTGATACTGCCTGCATTTCTGGGTAGATTGGACATTTAGAGCTAATGGCTGGAGGGTATGGAGTGCAGAATGCTGTTCCCCAAAAGGGGAGTGAGATGAATTTGACCCTTGGTGGCATAGATCTGAACAACTCTGGCAGGTATGTGGGCTGACAGACCTTTGTGATTTGATCAATGAATCTCATCTGTGGGATCTTGCTCCATGTAGAAAGTGGGTTGGAGTTAAATTGCTGACTAGCAATAATGGGATGTGAACAGTGTTCTTGTTCGAGCAGAGAAGAAGTTATTGACTGTGCTGTTCCCTGATGGGCGTGCCTTTACTCTTAAGGTGCATGTTTTTTGATCTTCCACTTTCTCCATACTGCTCTTGGAGGGATGTGCCGTGCACTAAGTACTGTCTCAGAAGTTTCCAGAGGCCTTTTATTCTGTTAGGGTTCTCCTCTCTCCTCCCACAAGCTGAAAACAAAAAGGGAAATGAGAATCACCTTACCTTTTTGTGGGTGTTGTTTGACAGGCAGAGACTGTGGAAGATGTCGATGAGTGGAAGGAAGCTCTGGAGAGAGCACTTGAGGCAGCTCCTAATGCAGCTCTGGTGGTGGGTCATGATACTGCCTTTCGACATGAGTCCCATGATTCCTTTGAAGGTTCAGCAGAACACGGTGAGCCACATTCCAACTACCATCCTTTGTTGGGATGCAATAAACCCGTGACAGGACCACTTTACAGCAGATAACTTTCCATGAATTGCTGGTAGCTGTGAGCCTTAAGTTCCAGGTCTCTGTTCTGTAAGAGATTAGTCCTGGAGGGTATGTTTTCTGATCTGTTGTTCCAGTTTCTTAGCCTATGTGAATTGAAACTTTTTTCAGGAAGAGGTCGGAGACCTGTGAAGTCTTTGGTGGTTGGTAGGCCCATATTGCTAGCTCTTGAAGATATTGATGGGAGTCCTTCCTTCTTGGAAAAGGCGCTTCGTTTCATTGAGCAGTATGGTATGGTTTCCATGACTTTTTCAGATAGGCAAGGCTCTGGATTGGGAATAATATCAAATTCCTTACAAGATCCACATTTTCTCGTCTGTCTCGAACTTGTACATACTCAAAAGCAGATGTGATTGATACTAGGATCCAAAGTCCTAGTTCCCAAAGTCTCCCTTGCTAAATTTCTGATATGAATGCAGGGGTTGGAGTGGAAGGTATACTACGCCAGTCTGCTGATGTGGATGATGTTGACCGCCGAGTGAAAGAATACGAGCAAGGTGTGTGCACCTCTGAGAGCCCCAATTTGTGGGATGTTCTTCAGGATGTTTTGATGAAACCCACCACTCATCATCTTGCTGAACAGAATAGATGTCTCCAATCCCCTTTCCTGCATCTGGGTACAAAGTATGACAGTTAGGGATGCAGGATGCTCTAATTCCAGTTGCATTTTCTTTTCTGTTCAGGGCGGAACCAGTTTACAGCTGATGAGGATGCACATGTTATTGGTGATTGTATCAAGGTGAAGTTTGCAACTAGATTTTTTCTACTGTGAGGTGTCATGGTCCCCACCTTCTATGGGTTCTTGGCCTTCAATGCCTCAAGAAACCTGGGCTTGATTTTGTTGTTCTATTTCCAGGATTAGCCTTTCTATTATTCCAAGCTCTGGAGATAGTGATCAAAGTTGAATGGATGGTCTGATGGGTACAGCATGTACTGAGGGAGTTGCCATCATCACCGGTATCTACACCTTGTTGTACTGCTCTTCTTGATGCACACCGTAAGACCTGTTCCTCATTTCCTCATCTGTTTCCTCCTCTTTAGGGCTTCACTCTTCCTTAATTCAAATAACACAGAGGAGAGAGAATGGACTATCCAGCAGAGACATTTGCCAAGCAGCTTGAGAATAGATGTAGCTCAATGTGTAGTTCATTCAGTCTGAAGTGGGGTTCTTTACCACGTATTTTGTAGATTGTATCTGCATAGAAAGTTTGGTTCCAGTTGCTTCATCTTCCTGAGCAGTTCTTTGGTGAAACTGTGTTTAGGGCTAGAAGGAAAGGAGTGCTGTCTCAATGCCATGCGCACTGCTATCTTCGAGACTTTTCCAGAACCTAACCGTCGGCTGCTACAGAGGTGTGGTTGACTTTGTGCATTCCCATGCTTGTTAGCAATTGATGTTTTGATCTGCAGTTTAGAATAGGCTCCAGGTCATGGATCCTATGTCTCCACCTACAACAGATTCTGAAGGAAGAAAACATAATGTGCTGTATGAAAACTGGTGTTCAGTGATCTTCTTTTCTGTGTATTAGCAATTTGTGCTGTTGGGATCCTTGGTCTGCTTTGTTTGTATTCCGCTGCTTCTCGAGATCCATCATGTTCTTGTGTCACATTGTAACTGTGAACTTTAAAAAAGGAGATGGGTTCTGTTGTCAGGGTGTTGAGGATGATGCGAGCAGTGTCAGCTCACACTTCAGAGAACCGAATGACTGCATCAGCTGTTGCAGCTTGTATGGCACCATTGCTGTTGCGTCCTTTGTTGGCTGGCGAATGTGGACTTGAAGATGATTCAGAACTCACTGTCGACAATGCAACACAGCTCTTGGCAGCCACAGCAGCTGCCAACAATGCACAAGCAATTGTGACAACTTTACTGGAGGAATATGATTCTATTTTTGAAGTAAGTCACTTTGTGCTACACTTATCTTCACTAATTATGCACAAAATGGTTTGAACAGTGTGAAAATGTCACAAACAAACAATTGGGGTATCTCATCTGGTTTACATGTGGTATCAGGACGAGGATATGCGACGGGGTCCACCTTCACCTCAAATGTATGGTCATATGGAGGCTAGTGCCAGTGATGCCTCCTCAGAGGATGATGATGATGATGATGAAGCTTTACATGTGATACGAAATGTAGATGCGGGTTATCATGATGCTGCCAATGACCTTCATGAGGATATTGATGAAGATGCTGAACGAGCTCTTTCTGGCACCCTTAGTGAAAGCAGTGGAAACCTTGGGAGTGATGTCTTTGATTACAAGGTGAGTAAAAGATAACAGATTTCATATCCTTCGTTTGTTCAAATTTCACAAGCTTTGAGAAATCAATGCTTCCACTTAACATCTGCTCTCATGCCTGAGTTTAGTACAGAGTTTGGTCTTCTCAACAAGTGGGTTGGTTGGTCCCCTGCAGGTGTTTGAAGGTGGTGACTCTGACAATGAAGTTCCTGGGGCTTTTGGTTCTTCGACTGGTCGGAAGGGGAGCACAAAACTGTGGCCTCGAATAGGTAACCTAGGGAGTGATGAGCAATCTAATGCACCATCTCTTAGCTTGGAAAATGGTGGGGGGATGAACACCAGTACCATGGGCCATGGACGGTTGCCATGGGGTAATGGCAGATCCCCTCCTCTAAACGACACTCAATCTGGAGGGAATGCGTTAAACTCCAAGGTGAAATCACGGGCATCAACATCAAGCACCAAGCGGACATCTCTCTGGGGCCTCTCTTCAGTAGGTTTTCTCACACCTCTCTGGTCCTTTTGTCTGTTGTGGGTGTGCACAAGGCAACAGAGCTAGTGCTGTGCTCTGTAATTTCTAGAATCATTTGAGCCTCACCTTTGGGGAACACTTGATTGAAGCTATAGGTTCAGACTAGGAACATCTGCACAATTACCATAAGCTGACAAGTGTGGTTTCTGTTTGACATTGAGTAGTGCTTAGAAGTGTCAATAGCATTGCAAAAGAGTGTAGGGTTTAGGTAAACCCTAGCTCTAAACCCTAAACTCAGCTAATTCTCATTTCCTCCTTGAGCACTGCCTGTTTCTGCAAATCAAGCTGAGTAGTAGTGATTCTGCTAAGTAATCTGTATCTGTGGCTCACAGACAAACAACAAAAATGTAAACTCGGATGTCAATGACTCATCTGGAGAAGAAGAGTAAGTTCTACCAACTTCTGGTTTTGCGTATATAGCAGTTCTTTATTAACAATTGTTGATGTCTACTTGAAGTCGGTGATATACTTTGGTCCATGTGAGTTATTAGTCTGCTATTCTGCAGGTTGGCCATACAACGCTTGGAGATGACACGAAATGATCTACGCAATCGGATTGCCAAAGAGGTATGCATTGATGTACATTGTTGTTTCTTTTCTTCTTTTGTGAATCTCAATCAGTTTGTTCATAAGTTATTTTGCATAACAACTGAATGAGACTTGGCTTTACTGATTTTTCAGTTTCAGTATCCAAAGATTGAGGATCTTGCATGACAAAATCTCATTGTAACAGGTGAAAGGCAATGCATTTCTTCAAGCCAGTTTGGAGAGGAGGAAGCAAGCTTTGCATGATCGACGTCTGGCCCTTGAGCAAGATGTGAGAACTTAGATGATTGCATATTTTTTGTGTCATTTTCTCCTGAATTCATCAAACTTTGACCTCTTCCAAAAGAAAGTCCTGTTACATAGCTTTGGATGTATTTCCTTGCAAGAAATGAATTCATACTGAAATAAAGCACTGGGTTGTGTGGGGCTTTGCCAGGTTGCAAGATTGCAGGAGCAGCTGCAAACAGAACGAGGTTTAAGAGCTGCTTTGGAGATTGGCCTCAGCATGTCAGCTGCCCAACTTTCTGCTGCACAGACTTTTGATGCGAAGGTCTGCATTGCAATAACATTAGCTGGGTGGATGGCCAAAAGAATCAATTTTCTTACTTGATTATCCTAATTGGTGGAAGTGTACTGAGGACAAAAAAGTTGCCACCATTTGCTTTGTCATCTTGTTCCCTCTGTGCTACAGATGGTGGCAAGTCTTAAACCCCAGGGTTTTTTCCTGTGGTTTTTCTGTTGTAGACACGAGCAGAAGTGGAAGAAATTGCAGCTGTTGAAGCAGATGTAGCACGTCTTAAACAGAAAGTGGCTGATCTCCACCTCCAGTTGAACCAGCAACGCCAACAGCAACATGGTGTGCCAGTGGCTGATTCATCTGAACGTCAACACCGTGTAAAAAGCCTCCAAGCTCAGCAGTATGTTCCAATTTCACTAACCCAAAACTGTTTATCAATGATGCTCTCTATATTCATACAGGATGTACTCTCCAGACCAAAAATCACCAAAGTGGTATGAGTTGTAGGTGCAAGATTTTCTCTTTTCTCCATCTGTTTTCCAGCCAGAAAACTGCACCATTTCCAGTTTGGTTACCAGCTTGACCAACCAGACCTGTTACTTACATCTAGCCTTGTTCTGGCAAAGCACTTCCCATAGAATTTTCTAGCTTCAGAGATGCTGTATTATCCAATCCCTTCTCTGCATTATAATAGTGGTATATGGCTGACTCCCCTGAGAGCATTACTGCCATGGTTCTTATGGGTCATGTCTAAAGTTTTGCTTACTCCTTGCCCCCAGTAGCTCTTCTAGCTTTGTGGTGACTGAAGCATGCAGAATTCCACATGAGCATCATCTGATGAAAAACTTTTCTACTTGTCAGGAGAAAACTGCAACAGGAGTTGGATCTTACACTTGCACTCTGCCACCAGGAGAAGCAAAAGAATGAGGTACATTTTGTTCCTAGCCTTTCAATGTTGCAATGTGAAGTGGACTTGTAGGATATTGATCATAGTTGTTATTCTAGGTTGGACTTAACAGCTCTACTGTTGAGTGGAAGGTGGTATGTAAAAAAATAGTGTCTTCATTTGAGAATTCTCTTCTTTTTCTTGTTTCAATTAGGATGCCTCTTCTCCCATAGTTTCCTCATAGTGATCTCTGGTAGGGCTAAGGGGATGGGGAATTTGTGCTTTGTTGTTTGGGTGGGGTTTGTTTGTTTGTGGTTCAATTCATGCAGCAAATGGAGGGCCAAGGTGGGCAAGAAGAATCTGTTGCTCTTGAGCATGTTGTGGCCCAACAAAGAAATGTGCTTGCAGAAGCCAAGGTAGTAGTGATTTGCACATTCATCTCTTTATTGCTTTTGTTCCATCATTCTCTCCTTGCAACTGGCCATTATGTGGTGATCTTTTGGATGTCTACTGGCACATGGGTGTGCTATCCAAACTTGTCACTTAGGCACCTCTCCAGTGGCAGATTTTCCACACTAGAGGACATGGTTGTAGGTCCATGTGGTTGTACACCCATGTAGGTCCAAGTCATTGAATGTATGTCTTCTACAAGTAACTGACAAAAGCCAATCTAGAATTTAGGGTTTAAGTTCAATTGAGGGAAACATGTGAAATTTGACCAGTTTTATCTGTATTGGTCATGTGCAGGAAGCACTACTGGCCGAGAGAACAAGGAGTGCAAATTTGCAGCGTCTTAGTTCTCCACCATCTGATATCTCAGTAGCAAGTGATTGGCGAACACTGCGGCCACCAGCAGGGCCCTCAGCTGCTGGCCGGCAGTTTGCATGGAGACATCAACCAGATCACTTGAATCTTTTGGATGATGCAAGTGCTGAACATAAAGCTGCATCTTCAGGTGATACTTCTGAGGTGGGGCATGTTAATGGAAAGAGGCTCCTCCCAGATTTAGAGGTATGTCCAAGGTAGTGCCATTTGATAACTCCATGCTTAAGAATAGTGCATTATAATGTTACGATTGTAAAGGACGTTCTCTCATATCAGATCTCCCAGTTCTATAGCATTTTTCAAGCATTTGGGATGCATTTCCAATCTTATGAGACAGTAGCAAAATTGACTTGTGAATTGCCAGTCTCCACTTGTTAATTTGCTGTTGGTCTGTCAACTATAGGACTTCTGATTGTGTGCTAAAAAACATGTTCATGGTGTTGTCATATGATAGTTTCTTACTCTGATTTGCAGGGACGAGGACCTTCACACCGACCATCTCCGACTGCATCTTCAGCACTGGTTGAACTTACGACACGCCTTGATTTCTTCAAGGAGCGTCGGTCCCAGCTCATGGATCAGCTGAATAGCCTGGATCCAAGCCTAGTGCCCTCCTCTCTCAGCAGTCATGATCTCATCCCCAATTTGCCATGAGCAGCTCATGAACTAGCTAGCTATGGCTTTTGTTCTAGAGTTTTTCATTCATTATTTGCTCTTCACCTCTTTCAGGTCATGGGGTTAAGACATTGTAAAGTTTCATAATTTTTTGTGTAGCATTGATTCAGGTAAAAATTTCACAGTTGTCCTGATTGTAGTGCTCTTAGCTTGAAGGTAAAAGGCAGGTTTTCTTTGGTTCTGCAGTGTCCTATCAACTTCATGTTAGCAGGTGTCTAGGTTCAAAGTTCAAACTTGTAGTTCATGTAGGAAATGAACTGCCCAACAAAAGCCCAACTTTTTATTCAGTCTCAACTTGTGTATAGATATCCTTGCAATGCTGCAAGCCCTTCTATTGTCCTCCAGTCTGAATCTGAATCAAACTTTGGATGTGTTAGTTAGTTTGCATCTGCAGATGACAGCAGCTTCTGACAAATTGGCAACTGCAAAGCTTTCTGACATTCTGCCATTGACCAACATGGGATGTGGAGAGACATAACTTTACTCAATTATTTTGTTTTGCATTAAGTACCTAATGAGGACAACTACTTTGTTAGCAAAACATTTTGCATAAAAAATGAAAGTATGCTATTTTAAAGGTGGATGTCCCTCATGACATTTGTATATGAAAGGGCGAGGGAGGTTCTTATACCAAACCCAATTTGTACATTTAGGGTGACATTTCTTCCTTCAAAATAGTTCATTTTTACACTAATGTAGCTAATCGTAGTTATTGACCACCTCAAAAGCTTTTCCTTTGTTGGAAAACTTACTATTTTGATTGATTGGCCACTTCCAAGTGCAGATTGCTTTGCATCTCTTCAGCACTCCATGCTACCCTTATTTTTGACTAATCATATTCAGGTTTGTGACCTTAGATGAAAATATGAATTTTATAATCATAGCTTAATGCTTCTGAATGGATCTTTGAATTTCAACTGTATTGATGTTATCCATACAAGATGCTTTACAACTTCTCCTTGTAATTGCAATTTGAAAGAGTTTGCAAAATGTCATTTTTTTAACACATCTAAGAGAAGTTGTAACCCCTAGGCCTTTTTCAGCAGTTAACAGTTGATAAGACTTCACAATTGGTGCATAGCAGTTGGAAAGTGATGGATTGAGAAGCATTTGGGTAATTATGTGCGGGAGAAAAATTACCTGTCCTTTGTCACCTAATCAAGGTCTGCTGTTGGCAACCTCTGAAAATGCCCTAAGTTGAGATCAATTGCCCAGATTTTGGTTGCAGATTTGGACTACTGAGGGCACCCGAAAGAGCAATCTGAGCATTTGATCTTGAGAAACAAAAGCAGCAAAAACCCATCTCTTGGATGCAATCTTAGAAGCACTTTGACAACAACTAACCACCATATACATTTTGATAATAAATGAACTCTGATTATCTGTTATGCAATGTAAACCCTTTGGCTCAAATTGCTTTAACGAGGTTACATTCTCAGCAGCACTTTCACGTCAACTAATCACCATGTGTGCTAGTAGCAGTTAAACCCTTTTACCTGTTATACAACATACACCCTTTGGGTCAAATTGCTCAAAGAAATTTATGGAATCTGCAAAAACTACTTTGCTTTCAGCTTGGTTAAAATATATAACTTTGCTTTTAGCTTGGTAAAAATATGCTACTTTCAAGCTCTACAACAAACACAGCACACAAATCATAATCCTGAACCCTAAATGCGAAATCCTACTTCTTTCAATTATTGTGTACTGATGAATCCTGGCAAATCTTTGGTTAGATTAATTTATGTTAGTGGGGATGTTATCTCTTTCCAACGTTTTCTTCCTGAGCAATGTGGCTAAGAAGAACTAATTGGCAGCTGGTTTCTGTAGGATTCAGGGCACAAGCATTCTTGCGGATTTGCGTAGAAATAGTCTTCCTCTTTGGGTTGTCCTGGAATGACTTCACGGACAGTGGGGATGCCCATGCGGTTTTGGTGGGATTGTTGAATTGCAATTGAGAAATTCTCCCAATTGATTGTTTTGTTCATGTACTGGTCTACAAGGTTTACTATTCCCTTGTGATCCAATATTATAGTCTTCTGGAAACCCATATATCTGTTCACAAGAAAACCACAGTTGAAATCATGCATCCATTCGTGCTCTCCTCTGGTTTCTGCAAAAGAATTCAAATAAAATCTATCTGAAATTGGGCAAAAATGTAGTGGCAAGCGAAAGCAGTACCTACGGTGGCCTTCAACAACCTTTGCCATGTTGCCATAATATGTGGGGATGAACACATTGCTTGCCACTGACACCATATAGTCTAATGCTGCCGATTGTGTTGACCGGTTCCGAAAGGGTTTCAACTCTTCTGGAGTCAACAACATTTCCTTGCGGACCTAGCCAAACCCAATATAATCAGGTATGAAAAAAATGAAAAAGAAATTCTACTCTTTGACTTGCAATGTGGATTCTCTTTCAATGAAGTCAATGCCAAATAATATTGCAATTTTCTGCTCTAGAAATGTGCCAACGGTCAGCGGACGTCTGCTACTAATGGTTATGCATTTTGGATGGTCTCTACTTCCAAACACAAGCCAGAAGAGACAAGGCCCACACACTTACCACATTGGGAAAGGCAGCACGCAGTTTTGCCATCCGTCTCTCACTCCCATAAATCTCTCCTGCAGCGATGTATATCTGAGTGTTACTATTGTAACCCAGACCTCTCAAGACTAATACTGTCTCCTCTGGTGTCAATGGACAAAGGCCATCCTTTCGTTTTTCCTCTGACACAATCACTTTTTCTTTCCACCATGTGTATGCATACCTGCACAATTGAATGAGAAAAATGATGTGTTATGTTGTACCTAAGCAGTGCTTGAAACACCATACCATTCAAACAGATTTACACTCTCAGTTTCTGTTTGTAGTTGCATGCATGAAGAAAAATGGTGATGGAGAGAATCAAGCAGATTCAGAAACAGAATGGTCTTTAGACCCTAGACCCTAAGATGAGCACAAAGTCTAACCTCATACGAGTTAGGTCATCAGCCTCCTCTGCAGTGCACCCATTTGTACATCCAGAGAATGCCAACATATCCATCTCATAGCGTAAATGCAGCACCATGAATGCGCCTCTGGCCTGAAGTATTTGCACCAGTTTTCTACCCAACTTCTCAATGTGGGGTGTGAACCGCAGTGCATGGTAGTTGACATGACACCGCAGTAGTTGCATATCTAAGGGAAGACTGTTGGCCAATCGAGTGTCGGTCTTATTAAAATGCAACACTCCATAGCTTTGTGCCAATGGCAGAATCTACATACAATTTTCACTACTGACATTTTAGTGTATTTTCTAGAGCATTGTAACTGAAGCACTATGGTGCACATCAGCAGCAGTAGAGAAGGGGAAACAAACAACTTGAGATAGCTAAGAAAAGAGTCCATCATAACCTAATGCAGAGTTAGCCCAAAGTGTAAATAAATAGGACCCATGACTTAACCCTAATTTTTCTCTTGAATGGCATCCACACCTGATTGAGATAGTATGATTCGTTTGACCAGCTGCCCGGATGCATGTAATATACAGCCAAAGAGCCTTCTTGGATGTTTTGCAAAATGGTCGTTGGAAGCTCATGGACAATCTGCACACTGCTTCTGAGTGATGCTATAAAATGGCCGGTGTCAAAAATGTCACCAAAATCACTGTCACCCCCCACCCAAAATGATAAGACATATGAAGCATTCACCTCATACATATTCAAACACACCCAAAAACTTAGTACACAAGTGAGTTCATATTGCATTCTCCCTACACAAGTGAGTTCATATTGCATTCTCCCTCCTTCTTTTTCAAGTTTTTCAAAACCCTAACTCTATGCGTGATGACAATCGAAGTCCAAGATCATATTCCAGAATCTCAAGTACCTGGGATCTGCCCAGAATGAGGTGTGATCAAGCTCAGGGAGAACCAAAGTCATGTTCAAGAGCTTGGCTATGGCCACCATATCACAAATCTGCAAGACCCCCTCCCCATTCATCATGCAGCTTGTTAATCATGGTAAAACACTGATGTGCTCTGTTGGGAAAATCTAAAGCAGGAACAAAAAGAACAGGAAGCAACTGCAGATTGAATATATATTTTTCCATACCCCAGTGCGCATTTGATTGAGACCACCATTGCAAGACACCATGAGATATCCATTGTTCATGTAATCTCCTGCAAATCACCAACCCAAGAGAGCTCTTTGCATGATCAACAAACCCACGAGAGCTTGGAAAAATCAACAAACCCAAGAAAGCTCTTGGCATGATCACACTGAATGGTGCAACAACAACAACATGAACATACCGGTCCTCTTCCTGTAGGGCTTATTTTGGTGACAAACTGATGAGATCAAGGACGTCTTCATGATTCCAAAACTGTGGAATGACATAACCCTAAGGCCATTTCATCCTCTTTCTTCTAGACAAATTATCATTTCAGGTTTGTGACCAGAATTGGCAACAGAGGAAAAGACAGCAAAAAACACAGGCAATCCACAACAGAGCATGATGTTAAGCAATTTGCATTCAGAAGACATAAAATATGAGATTTGTGTGGTGTGATCACCATGCATCTGTTCTATGTTCTAGTCATTTGGTTTGGTTTACATAACATGGACAGGATAGAATATGGAAGAAGAGGAGGCAGCAGCAGCATTGGCTGCTGATGGGTGTTGGGAAGATGCTTACTCTGAGGTGAAGGGTTGATAAAAGCACGCTTGCAAGAGGCCCAGCTGTTTTGCAGTACCAATTGAGGTTGCCATTGCTCCTCCTTTAAGGTACATAGCTGAATCAAACATATGCATAGAAGTGTGCTTGTGCTTGCCCAGATTACCCAAACCTGCAACAAGCTTAAAAAATGCAGCTTAAATGCAAAGGAAGATCATATCATCATGTGAAACTAACTCCCAACTTTGCAACAAAAAACTAACAAATTCTTCCTGCAATTTCAGGTTTGCTGAAACCAAAAAATAAGCTAAAATTGGGCGAGCTTGGGGTATCACTGGTATACCTGCATTCGAGATCTTCGAAGCATTGGGTCTGAGCTTTTTCAGTTTAGCTGGTGACCACCACCATTTGCTTCCCAGCTTGGAAGCTGCCTAGATCTCTCTCTCTCTCTCTCTCTCACATCTCCATTCCAGCACAAATGCAGTACTCTCTTCTATTACAGTACTCTCTCTTCTCTCCCCACTAAAGCACCCGAACACCGTGTTTTGTTTTGCACCTACCACACCAAAACAGTTCTATGTTTTGTACTTGGGGTTCATTTGTCTAGAGTCTCTTCTGCTGCTGCTGCAAGCTCAAAATCTGAGATTTGCAATGACACAAAACAGCCATCTTTCTTCTGATCTCCCACAACCAAATCTTTCAGCAGAAAAAACAGCCGTCCTCAGCTCAAAGAATATGGTGGAGGTGATGGAATCATGATTCCTCAAACTGCTCCAGCTCTTCTCTCCCTCAACAAAAATCTCTTCTGCAAAAAACATCAGTTAAAAAAAAATGGTGGAGATAATGATGGAATCACGTTTCCTCAAAATGTTCCAGCTCTTCTTCTTTCCCTCAATAAAACTTATTTTTGCAAAAAAAACCTCAGCTCATCAAAGATGGTGGAAATGGGAATCCTGATTCCTCAAATGCACTCGAGGCCTTAATCTCCCATAAGAAATCCTTTTTCTGCTAAAAAAAACCTCAGATAGTCCAAGATAGTGGAGATGGAATCATGGTTCCTGAAAATGCTCCAGCTGGTCTGAATTGAAATTCTTGTCCTTCAACAGAAATTCCTCACTAGAAATCACTTCTACAAAATCCAAAACTTCAAAAGACCATAGTGCAGATCTACTGACATAATCAAAGTTTGGAGTTTTTCCTTTAAATGGGTAAACTAGCCTACTTACTTACCTATTTGTTGATGAAGCATTCAACTTCTTTTTTTGGGCTTTTCTCAATTTTCTTTGAGAAAATTGTGAGAGAATTGTTTGCTGCTTTTAATTTTTTCTTTTCTCTTTTCTGTTTTTTTTTTGCCCTTTCTGTGACAGAAGAACAATAACAGCAGCAGCAGCATCATCCCTACTGAAACTGGATGGATGTGCACAGGATGAATGTTGTTGTTGGTTTTTGTAAGCAGTTTCTGTGAGGGATGAACTATAATGAAAAGAGCTGGCTACTACTAGTAGTACTAGTTGGCCAGAGTGAACCAGCACCCACCAGAATCATCCACTGGATGCCCGATATGACTCCGTTGTGGATGAACTTCAACTGAGTTAATAGCCAGGTTTTCACCTTCAGTAACCCATTCTGTAAGAAATGGGTCCTAAACATAGGTAGGTAGGTAGATAGATAGATAGGTAGGAAAATAGACGACTAGGTAAGTAAGTAGATGGTTTACACATAGATAAGGGCTGGATGTTTTTTACTTACTACCCATCTACTAACAAACAGTCTTGAGCAAACTAAGCTAACCACTATGGTTAGCTAGGTAACTGGAATTCAACAGAAAATTGTTTCCTGATCACTTATCATCCATCCACTTACCATCCAATTTTCATGCTAGTTAGCTTGTGGGTGCTGGTTCACACTGGCCTCATGTAAGGAATTTCATTGTACATTTTTCCATTTTAATAAATTGCTGGTTTGAACTAGTCTTGTTCTGGATGGGTTCTTAGGGTTTAGCTCCTGGAACAAAAACACAATCATGAATTATGCTGCTTAAGCCCTAGGGCGAGGGCATTCTCAAATAAAGGGCCTAAGATACAGTGCTAGCCAATTCCAGCCCCGCATTTTAAGAATTTACCTCACCCGTGAACTCTATCCATTGTCAAACACAAACAAAATTATATCATGAACCTAAACTTAACCCCATAGGTTTAGGTGCCCTAAACCTAAACCTAGGGGAAGGTACTTACTTGCTCTCCCGTGCCATAACAACCAAGGAGATGATCCAAGGAGATGAGCGATTGACCCTAAACCCTAACCCTAAAATAATCATTCTTATGTAAAAAATCTCTCACTCCAGGCTGGGCTGGAGCGAGTTATTTCACCTCATAAGGTGCTCTCCAAATACACTAGTGCCAAATCTTCCCAAGGTTGTGACATCGATCATGAGGTGTGTAAGAGGGCTCGGAGGGGTTCTTAAAGAGTAGGAGGGATCTTACACCTGGATATGTAAGTAGGCATAATTTTTCACCCACTCTTAAAGAGTAGGCATAATAACATCTCTCCTCTTTTCTAAAGGTGCATTCACACCTAATGTTAAGTCCGTGTTAAGTGAAAATCTAGGTGGCATCTGAGGTGGCAATCAATGTTAAATGGGTGATTGTTTAATATTAAGTGAATGTTAACTTAACATAAAATCTTCGAGGTAAATAGGTTTAGGTTCTAAATGACTAGCTTGGTGTTAGGGGACTTAATACTAGACTCCTTAACACCAAAGTGTGAATGCACCTTAAGAAGGATATCCATGAATATAAGGTATCCCCAAAAAATATACTTCAATTTTTTTCCTTTGGAGTGCTTTGCTACTGCACAACTTGTCTCTTGCTTTGAACTAGAATAGAATTAATCCTGCAATTCTATATATATATATATAGTTGGTTCTCACGGTAGTCAAAAATATATCATTTTTGGAAATTATAACAACTTACAAGTATAATTATGTGTCTTTTTTTATTTGCTTGGAGCTTTTCAATTGACCAAAAAATGATTTTGTCACACAATTTATTATGAATTGTAAAAAATAGTCAATACCAAGGTTCCTTTAAAAGAAATTAAATTACCAAGTAGTACCAAAACCCAACAAAGACCTTTTTTTAAAAGGAGAACTGGACAACACTGGTTTGAACTTTGAACTTGCCATAATGGGCAAAACCTAGGAGCTTTTGTGCCATGATTGTTGGGTCCTTGAGTTCTCTCCCCTTCCCCCCCCTGAACCCGCCCGCCCCCCCCGCCCCCCCCATCCCCCCCCCCCCCGCACCCACCACCCCCCCACCC